>Ga0255767_1000012_pt1 | contig 197752 bp, 167 predicted proteins | sample 071ome_24_FD_179967 | JGI IMG/M metagenome (GOLD analysis project Ga0255767, IMG submission 179967) | Coastal salt marsh microbial communities from the Groves Creek Marsh, Skidaway Island, Georgia - 071402CT metaG (version 2) | ecosystem: Environmental > Aquatic > Marine > Intertidal zone >...
AGCCGCCAAAGCCGCCAAAGCCGCCAAAGCCGCCAAAGCCGCTAAATCCGGCCATCAAGGCCAGTTGGTGAAGATCGCAGTCATTTCCACTGACCCGACTGAACCCCCATGCTCAGATCTTTTCCGGTAGTCGTCGTCCTTTCATTTGCGCTCCTTCTCGGAGGTTGTGCAGCCAGCAGCGCGACGACCACGCCAGCTCCCCAGACTTCCCCATCGTCGAGCTCATCGAGCAAGAAAGACGTTGGTCCGAAAAAATTCTCGGACGTCATCAAGGATGATTTCGTCAAGGACGAAGGCATCTTTAATGTCTATCAGGACGACCAGACATACTACTATGAGATTCCCGATGCCATGCTGGGTCAGGAATTCCTGCTGGTGACCCGGATTGCGAAAACGGCAGACAACATCGGCTACGGTGGTCAGAAAGCGAATACCCAGGTGGTGCGTTGGGATCGTACTGGCGATAAGATCTTCTTGCGCGTGGTGGGCTATGAAAATCGCGGCGCTGAAGACTCTCCAATCTTCGAATCGGTTCGCAATTCTAACCTTGAGCCCATTGTTCGGGCATTTGATGTAGCGGCCCTGAATGCGGATACGACGGGTATTGTGATCGATGCCACGTCGCTCTATACCTCTGATATCCCGTCGCTCGGACTGCCCTCATTCCGTCGTTCTTCCTATTCCGTTCGGAGATTGGACAGTAATCGCAGCTATATCAGTTCGGTCAAGTCCTTCCCGGAAAACGTGGAAGTCCGCCACGTGCTGACGTATGAGGCCACGAATGCGCCATCCAATTCGTCCACGAACACGATTACCGTTGAAATGGCCCAATCGATGGTCAAGCTACCGGACAATCCGATGCAGCCACGATTGTGTGATGAGCGGGTTGGCCTGTTTTCGGTGCGTTTTACAGAGTACAACGGCGAGCAGCACCGTGCTGAGCAGAAATGCTATGTCACGCGTTGGCGCCTTGAGCCTTCCGATCCGGAAGCCTATGCGCGTGGTGAACTGGTCGAACCTGTTGAGCCCATCATTTACTACGTCGATCAGAACACGCCCGAAAAATGGCGTCAGCCATTGATTGATGGGGTCAATGACTGGCAGAAATCATTCGAAGCAGCTGGATTCAAAAATGCCATTATTGGCAAAATGGCTCCGAGAGCAGAGGAAGATCCGGATTTCAGTCCTGAAGATGCGCGTTACTCGGTAATTCGCTACTTCGCTTCGGACATCCAGAATGCTTCAGGTCCGCATGTGCACGACCCGCGTACAGGAGAGATTCTGGAGAGCGACATCAACTGGTATCACAACGTGATGCAGTTGCTTCGCAACTGGTACCTGATCCAGACTGCAGCGGTCAATCCCGCTGCGCAGACGAAGGATTTTGAGGATGACGTGATGGCCGAGCTGGTCCGGTTTGTTTCGGCTCATGAAGTGGGCCATACCATCGGATTCCAGCACAATATGGGCTCGTCTCATGCCTATACCGTAGATCAATTGCGCGATCCCGAGTTCACTTCAACCCACGGGACAGCGCCCTCCATCATGGACTACGCGCGCTTCAACTACGTCGCTCAGCCTGAAGATGGTGTGACACAGTTCGGCCCCATGGTTGGTGAATACGATGATTGGGCAACGAAGTGGACGTACTCCTGGATCGCAGGTGATCGCACGCCGGATGAGGAATTCCTGATCCTGAATGAGTGGGTGAAAGAGCGTGCTGATGATCCCGCCATGCTGTTCCTTTCCGGTTTTGGGGATCCACGTCAACAGACAGAAAACATCTCCAATGACGAAATGGAGGCGTCCCGTCTGGGTGTGCTGAACCTGCAGCGCATTCTCGACAATCTGGTTGAATGGACGGCAGAAGAAGGCAAGGACTGGGCTCAATTGCAGGAGCTTTACGGTCAGGTTGGTTCGCAGTTCAACCGCTACATGGGACACGTCTCGTCCAACATAGGGGGCGTGTATGAGCAGCCAAAAACGTCAGATCAGGACGGTGTTGTGTATTCACCCGTCCCGGAAGAGCGTCAGCGACGCGCCGTCCAGTGGATGGCCGACCATGTCTTCACGACGCCGGAGTGGATGATCCGTGACGATATCATGGATCGCATCGAAAATGGCGGTATCACGGGTCGCATTCGTGGATATCAGGTCAGCGGCATTTCCCGTCTGCTCGATCCCCAGAAGCTGGCCCGACTGCTTGACGGCGAGACGCGCTGGGATGGAGATCAGTACACGGTCAGTGAGCTGATGGCTGATATGCGCAGCGCTATCTTCAGTAAGCTGTCCTCCGGCGCGTCGGTCGATTCCTATCGTCGTAACGTGCAACGAGGATATGTTGACCGCCTCGAGTTCCTGATGACGCTGGATTTCAACGCGAGTAGCACACTGGCTAGGTTTGGATTCCAGAGTATCGATGCCGACGAATCTGATCTGCGCATGCTGGTCAAGGCCGAGCTGGAGACGCTCAAGTCCCAGGTGGACCGCGGTGCGGATCGTACGCGCGACGCCATGACGCGTCTGCACCTGCGCGATCTGTCCGATCGCATCGAGCACATCCTGGACCCGGAAGACTAGACGGGATCCGGAGGACTGATCCTCCGGCATTGCTTTGAGTCAGCCCCGCGCTGACTAAAAAAGAAAGGGGGCGCCGCGAATGCGGCGCCCCCTTTCCATTTGAACATCTTCCGTACACGGGCTACTAAAGCCGGGAAAGGCGGGCACATCGTGCAAGAAGCCCTTACAACTACTCGTTGATCCGGTATGTAGACTCCTTTGCCTCACCAAACGAACATCCTCTCCATTCCACAACATCATGTCCGAAGCAGAACAAACGCCGTATCAGGCCAAGGCCACCCTCGATGAGCATCGCTACCAGACTCGGCTGAAGATCGATCGATTCGATATGATTGCCGATGAGCCCGTTGACCTGGGCGGCACAGACGAGGGGCCGCGCCCTGTGAGCATGTTACTGGCTGCTCTCGGTGGGTGTACCAACATCACGCTGCGCATGTATACCGAGCGCAAGGAATGGCCCATGGAGGGCATCGATGTCGAACTGACCCACGAGCGCCGCCGAGTAGACGAATACGAGGGAGATGATCTTCCCGAGGGAGTGAAAGGATATTTCGATTACATCCAGATGAAGATTAAGGTCGATGGGGAGGAGCTCGATGAGAAGCAGTTGGAGCGCATGGGAGTGATTGCAGGCAAATGCCTCGTACACCGCATCCTGACTGGTCCTCTGATCATAGAGAGCACCATCGAGAAGCGCGGTTGATGATAGCGACGTAGATTCGGGGCACTCTTCCCTGTGCCCTACGTGCATTCGAAAACCGCCAATATCTCTTTTGTCTCCGTCGCAACGCTGTTGGCGTTGTCGTTGTGGTTTTCGGCTTCTGCCGTAATCCCTCAGTTGACGGAGGAGTGGGGGTTGAGTGGGTCCATGCAGGCATGGATGACGATGTCCGTTCAGATAGGCTTTGTCGTGGGAGCGCTCGGCGGCGCCGTCCTGAATATTGCCGACAAAGTCGCAGCTCCCAAGCTGATGGCTGTGAGCGCTCTGTTTGGCGCGGTGGTCAACGCAGGCATCCCCTGGATGGCCAACGGCCCCGAAACGGCCCTGGTGCTGCGCTTCCTGACGGGAATCGCCATGGCAGGCGTCTACCCACCTGCCATGAAAGTGATTGCCTCCTGGACAATTGAAGACCGGGGGACCTTCATCGGGGTGGTTGTTGGCGCCTTGACCATTGGTTCGGGAATGCCACACCTATTGAATGCACTGGCAACGGATGCTTCTGGAATTCCTGCTTGGCGGGCTGTCCTGTACGGCACGTCAGCCCAGGCGCTACTCGCTGCCGTCCTGTGCGTGGCATTCATTCGCTCCGGGCCACACCTGGGTAAAGCAGCGGCCTTTTCGTGGCGACACGCTGCGGAAGGCCTGACGAACAAAGCCACACGGCTAGCGAATTTTGGATACTTCGGTCACATGTGGGAGCTCTACGCTATGTGGGCGTGGGCCCCAATCGCCCTGCTGGTCAGTTTTGAAGCAGCGGGCCTCCCTCTTCGGTCGGCCCGCTTGGCTGCGTTCGGCATCTTTGTGGCCGGAGGACTGGGCTCCGCTCTCGCCGGGATCTACGCCGACCGCTTCGGTCGCACGCGCATCACGTCGTTGGCTCTGGGCGTCTCCGGTGCGTGCTGTATCCTCGTTGGATTTGTTTTTCAGTCACCGGTGCTATTGACCATTGTCTGTCTGCTGTGGGGATTCGCTGTGGTCGCAGACTCCGCCCAATTTTCCGCAGCAGTTTCAGAATTGGCGGACAAACGATTCGTGGGTACCGCCCTGCAAGTTCAAACCAGCCTGGGCTTTCTCTTGACGCTGGTCACCTTGCAGCTCACCCCGATGCTTATCGAGCGTGTGGGTCACGAATGGGCTTATTTGCTACTCGTTCCGGGGCCAGTATTCGGTATCTTGAGTATGATCCGACTTCGACGGATGCCCGAAGCACTGAGGATGGCTGCGGGGAAGCGGTGATTGGCGGGGCATAGAAAAAACACAAATGGTCATGGAGTCAATTTCGATCTACCAAATTGAGCATACTGTGATCGGTCCCGGTCAAGTTCAAGCTTTCATGCAGCTTCTTTAACCAAATCTCGTGGCGCTCCAATATGAATAAAGCCAGCCCAGAAATATGGATTGGCAATAGGTCCACCCATTGAGATAAGGTCACTTTTGGCTAGAGTTAGTGCTTCATCCGGAGTTCAGAGTACCGACTCTCTGGCGGTCTTGCTTGTGATCATAGCCACATTGTCGTGGTCGGCTGGCTCCCTGAGAAGCAAGATGATCCGAATGCCGGAAAACCTGTTCATGTCCTCGGCAGTGCAGATGGGCGTAGGAGGCTTGATGGTTTCCCTGATTGGACTGGGGTTGGGAGAGGGAAGTAACCTTGCGATTACGCAGATCTCGTCGGCGTCATTTTGGGCGTGGATGTACCTGGTAGTCTTTGGATCACTCGGAGCGTTTTCCGCTTACGTCTGGCTACTTGGGAACGCACCGCCCAAACAGATTTCTTCCTACGCATTTGTCAATCCTGTTGTGGCCGTCTTCTTGGGATGGTGGCTGGCAGATGAATTGGTGAATGCCCGAATCCTCGTGGCTTGTATCATCATGGTGTCAGCAGTGGCTCTTATCAAACGATACGGTGGTAATCGGACCGTTAAGCCAAAGACATCTTAGTGTGAACGAAGTGTATGTAGCGAATTTGTGGTGTGTATATGTGTTCACAAAATAGAATAAATAGAAACACAAATAGCACATTATTGACATTGCATATATCTGGCGTAATGAGTGCATTAGTGCCTCATAGAGTTTAAAAAAAGCCTAATTTGGACAGGAAAAGATGATTCCTTCTGAAGGGTATCCCTACCTGGATAGGTAGTATCGGCTTGCGAATCAGGCACGAGATCAGTGCAAGGTTCTATTTATAAAGGGTTAAATATGTCACAAATAGTGGTCTGCAATTGTGCAATACAAAGATTGTACGCAGCAGCATGCGCTAGGTTGGCAGTGAGAAATATTGATATAAAAGGCATAAAAAGAGATTAAAATAAAGAGCCAATAGAAAGTCATAAAGCATCTTTAGGGCCTATGAAAGCTTGTATAAAGTGTAATGGGTAGACATCTTCTCCACTTGGTACCTTGAAAAGGATTAGGTAAAGTGTTGTAAAAAACGCAAATATATTCATAAAAATAATTGGTATAGGCAGCGTCATAAGTAGGTATAAGTTATCATGAGTGCGGGGCCATTCGCTGTGCGAATGGCCCCGCTAAGCCTCGTTTCGATATGTCTTCTGATCAGGGGAATTGGCCCGCGGACGGGTGTCTGCCGAGACGGATAAGGGCAGCGGGCCAATCGGGGTTCAGCAGATGATCAGCGCAAGCGAACGGTGCCCGTTGGAATGGAGCCTTGGTTCGTGTTCATGCCATAAACCGAGAATGGCGTGGTCCTTGGACGACGAGGCAGGTCGATGCTCAGGCATGGGAGGTTGGGGATTGGTGATCTGCCATGCTAGGTACCAATTCAGCCCGAAACATCACAGCAGAATAACATCGACACGAGCCCGATCAGGTCATCTCGCCTCAAAATCGCGCAGACAGACGCACGTTTATGGTGCGTGGGGTCAATCGTGTCGGAATGCGCTGCCAGATTCCAACCGCGTCCGGTACCCACGAATAGCTGACCGTGTTGATCATATCGAACAGGTTCAGGATCTCGGCGGTAAGCTCGATTCGCATGCGGGACCCGGTCCGCTCTGGCGGAATTTCCTTGGTGGCTCCGATATCGAAGCGGAAGAACCGGGTGTAGCGCGCAGAATGCCGATCTCCCGGAATTTGCTCTACCACATTGCCAATTTGCTCACCTGGGACAGGCGGTGTGTAGGGCAGTCCTGATCCATAGAGTGTCCTCAAGTGGAGCCGCCAGGTCGGATCCGAGGGGATGTAGTCCTGAACGAACACCGAAACGGTGTGACGCTGATCTGTGGGCCTGGAAACCGAGCCCGCGTTCCGGGAGGTGCGAAACACATCGTCGAATTCCTCTCGTGCGACCAGGTAAGAGTAGTTCAGCCAACTCTCCATACCGGGGACGAGCTCGCCACGCAGTTGAAGGTCCAGGCCATGCGCCCGACCGCGCGCATCATTCTCTCCGGAGTAGAGGACTCGCACATTCTCAATGTCGTAGGAAATCAGATTCTCGATGTCTTTGATCCAGGCCTCTGTTCGGAAGAAAAAGCGCCGGGAAGGGATGAAATATTCTCCACCCAGCACGACCTGCAACGAACGCTGCGACTTCAATTCTGCATTCAGCGCACCGAGGATGGATTCACCGATATCCGGCTTTCCACGTAGTTCACGGTAGGTGGGAGCTTGATGGTAGATCCCGATAGAGCCAAACCAGGTGGTGATTGGATTGGCCTTCCAGGTAAATGAGGCCCGTGGAGAGACGGTCCATTCGTCGGTAAACTGGAATCCGTCCAAGCGGATACCGCCGGTCACGGTCAGCCTTCCCGGTTCATCGGCCAGGACATCCCAGCTGTTCTGGATATGAAACGATGTCTGTGAAGTCGAAAGGGACGCGGCATCATTGAGACTATCTGCGACAATCCGGACAACATCGCCGTTCGTGGCGCGGCCCACGACCACCGACTTTTCGTTCAAGCGGTCCTCGAACCGGAAGGAGCGAAGGGACCATCCGGCTTCCAGGACATTACGTCCCACCGTGTACAGATAGCGTCCGGTTCCGGTAATCGTGCGCACATCAATTCGATTGTCTGCTGCGTCCTCCTGACGGCTTGATCCGGTGGGGAAAAGGCCCTCACCATCGTCAGGATTATCCGATCCTGGATCCACCTGATACAGAATGGCCGTTCCCGAAAGGTCCAGCCGTTCTGATTCCTGGGTGTCGTAAATGGCCACATCGTGCTCGGCGCGGAACGATGGACTGAGCCGACTGATAATGCGCAAACCGGAAAAGAGCGTACGGTAGGCATCTGTTTCTTCGTTGCCCTCATCAAATCGAATCCACAGGGACTGGAGATTGGAAGGGGCGAGCAGCTCGTTCTGACTCAGCGTGCCGAAAAACGTTTTGCGACCATTGGGATCGAGACGGAATTCATTTTCGGCAACCATGCCCAACCATTCGATTTCCAGACCGGGACGCACGCGGTATCCCAGCCACGCTTGTGCATCCGTGTAATCGGGTTGGTATTCGCCTTCAAGCTCCTGGGTCTGGAAAAAGCGGCGGGCCTGCGCTTTCCGGATACCTACGACCCATCCCAATTTCCCTTTCAGAGCAGCATCGCTGACGGTCATTCCGGCATCAAGCAGGGAAACGTGGGCAGCCACTCTGAGCGAATCGCCAGTTGCATTGGGCCGCCGATATCGTGCATCGACCGCCGAAGCGAGTTTCCCGCCATATCGAACCGGAAAACCGCCTGCGTAGAGGGTCAAGCGCTCCGTCATTTCAGGATTGATCAACGACAGCCCTTCCTGCTCTCCCGTTCTGGGTCGGAATGGAAGAAAAATCTCGAATCCGTTGACGAAGAACAGGTTTTCGTTGAATCCGCCACCGCGGACAGAGAATTGATTCGACAGTTCATTGTTGGTCACCACGCCTGGAAGGACGCGCAGCGCGCGAAGCGCATCGGGTATGGGCGTGGGCATGTTGCGCGCCTGTTCCGGGGAAATACCGAATACGCCGGCTCCAATCTCTCGTGAACCCTCAACGGTAATCGCGTCGAGCTCTGTGGTCGAAGGTCGAAGGATCCGATCCAGATAGGTGGTCCGACCGGATTGTACGGTCACCGAATCGAAGCGGGTCTCGAACCCAACGGAAGAGAACCGCAAGACATAGCGCCCGATGGGCAAACGAAGCGTGAAGATGCCGTCTTCGTTGGTGGCCGTTCCGAAATTCGTTCCCGCAACCAGGACCGTAGATCCAGGGATGGGAAATCCAGAGTCCGAAGCGGTAATGGTCCCGTTGACCGCACCCCACTCCTGGGCATGCACATCCCCGCGTGGAGCCCAAAAGAGCGCCAAAAGCAGTGAGGAAACGGCGAGGAAAGATCGGGTAGCCCGCATAGCGACTGGAGCAGCGATGAACGGCAAACCACCTGAGAAGGCGGTACAAGTGACTGGAAAAAGCTCAGTATCCGTTAATCGAAGGGGCACTCCTGGCGGGTTGATGACAAGTGCTGCACCTACCAGCTGGGCATCCAATCGTTCCACTCAGGACGCGAAGTTGCCCTCGCAGTGCTCCCTTCAGGCATACAACGGCCATACCGTATGGAGGATCAGTATTTCAGTAGACGGCGCCAGCAACCCAAAAAGGGCACCAAACCATACTTCCGACCTGCTGTGAGCCTTTTCAGCCGTTCTTGCCCACATGAGCAGCGGAATGAGCATGGCAGCGATTACAAGTAACGCGAGGCCTCCAGGGACCAATTGCCCGCTGATAAAGGAGATCGTTGCGAGAATGGAAAAGGCACCTGCGACACCGCCAACATGCAATGACATCTTGAAACGCGCGTTGATGAAAGCGGCAATGATGGCATTCACCACCAATACCATTGACACCGCCCCAACCGCCCCATAACGCCACCCAGAAGCAAAAACCACAGCCATACCCGCGACGGCCAATAAACCCACACCCATCCACAAAACGGGAGTCCGGGTTGATCGATCACGAGCCTCAATGGTTGCAATCTGTCCGGATCGTTTCAATGCCATCAGCAGACCAAGCGGCAACACGAAATAGCCAGCAAACGCCACCAAAAATATGGGCAAAGCGCGTTCTCCCAATCCATCGCGCAATGCAATCAGTAGGAAAACAGGCGGCGTAATGGTCAGTGGATTGATCAGCATGTTCACCGTACACGCAGTCCGATGCTGCAGACGGTGGCTACCTGGGGGATCTTTGTCCGGCATGGATGAGGCAGGGTTTTGCACAACTAACACGTGCAATGAGTCGTGGATTTCGACTCGAAATCTACTCGCTGCGAACTCGAAAGTGGCATGCCGTCCAACGAACCTGCGCCATATTGTCCTTCCAATCCAGGCTCTCGTGCGCTGCGAGGAGGGATATTCGTCATCAAGGACCATCCAAACCATAGCGATCCGATGTTGTGCTTTCTCAAGAGTGGCTCCCTATTCTGTATTGCCAGCCATCAGTAGCCTTTACTTTAATGGAGGAGCAGGTGCCTCCCCGCGTCGTCCAGCACGCGTGTGTGGCCTTGCTCTCGACCTGTAACCCCTTACACCTGGGCCGAATTCTGTTATGCTATCCATTCTCTCCCGCACCGGTCTGTTTCTGGTTGTACTTGCTTTGGCAGGGTGCTCTCCGTCTCTGCAGGATGAAAGACCGCCCAATGTGATTCTGATTTTTGCGGACGACATGGGCTACACGGATTTATCGTCGTTCGGTCAGCAAGGATGGCAAACTCCGCATCTGGACCGACTCGGAGCAGAGGGCGCCCGATTTACAGATTTCTATGTCCCCACACCGGCCTGCTCTCCCTCACGAGCAGCGCTTCTTACGGGACGTTACCCGTTGAAGGCTGGCGTCAGAGAAGTGATCAGCCCCCGGACGTTGCGCGGGCTGCCCGAGACCGAGCGGACGGCGGCCGAGATATTTCGGGATGCAGGATACCAGACCGGCATGGTGGGGAAGTGGCACCTAGGTGCTCATCCTGATTTCCTACCCACCAATCACGGATTCAACAGCTGGTTCGGATTGCCGTATTCGAACGACTATTCGCCCCGCTCAATCAACAATCCGCGCAGCTATGCCGTGCAGTGGATGGAGCTGCCTGTGCTCCGGGATACGACCATCGTCGAGCGTGAACCGGACCAGCGGCAATTGACGGAGCGCTATACGAAGGAGTCCATCGACTTCATACGGACCAACAAGGACCAACCGTTTTTCCTGTACCTCGCGCACTCCATGCCCCACGTCCCACTCTGGGTGTCGGATCCCTTTGTCGATGCGAGTGGAGCCGGATTGTACGGAGACGTTATTGAGGAGATGGATGGCTCGACGGGGCGCATCATGGCGGAATTGGAAGCGCTCGGTTTGGAAGAGAATACGATTATCGTTTTCACGTCAGACAATGGCCCGTGGCTGTTGATGGGCGATCATGGCGGGACGAGGGGTGCCTTTCGGGAAGGCAAGGCGACCACATTCGAAGGGGGCGTCCGTATGCCGGCAGCCATCTGGGCGCCGGGGCAGATTACACCCGGGCAGGTGATATCGGATCCGGTGATCTCCATGGATGTTCTGCCGACGGTGCTCAATATGGCCGGCATCGCATTACCATCGAACCTGGACGGGATCCCTTTGGATGGGGCCCTGACGTCAGATGCGACCCTCGACTCCGAACGTCCTTTGTTTTTCTATCGCTCAGGCCAGCTCCGTTCTATGCGGAAAGGGAAATGGAAACTCCATTTACCGCATGCATATACGTCGATTCTGGAAGAATGGGGAGGACGTCCCGGTAGTGGAGGGCATCCGGGAGGATACGGCCGTGCTGAAATCGGTACAGCACTTTATGACCTGGAAACGGATCCATCTGAATCGGTCGATCTGGCTGCCTCGCGTCCGGATATCGTAGCGCAGTTGATGGTGCACATCGAGGATGCACGAGACCGCATCGGCGATGAGCTCACGGATCACGTAGGTAGTGAGGCTACGCCGCCGCAGTTCATCGATGCCGTCTGGCCCACTCTCGAAGGTGAGCCCGCCCCGGAAGGGAAGTAATCAGTCGCGACTAGTAGGCGCGAGCAAAGACGACGTAGCCTTTGGAAGGATTGCCGGAAACCGGATCGACACCTGCTTCCTCGTATCCTTCCATCGGGATGAGGCGAATGGTCGCCTTGGTCTCATCCTTGATGCGCTTCTCGGTCTCTTCAGTGCCGTCCCAGTGCATGCGGATGAAGCCGCCTTTTTCCTCGAGGACCTGCTTGAACTCGTCGTAGGACTCGACGGTCGTGGTATTGGCTTCGCGGTGGGCGAGGGCTTTTTCGAATAATCCCTGCTGGACGCTTTCCAATATTTCGGTCATGCGATCTGCCAGGCCTTCGCGAGGAGCGCTCGTTTTTTCGCCGCTGTCACGGCGGGCCACTTCTACGGTCCCATTCTGCACGTCGCGGGGGCCAATGGCCAACCGAACGGGCACGCCCTGGACCTCGTATTCGGCGAACTTCCAGCCTGGGCGGAAGCCATCCCGGTCATCAATGTGAATGCGGATGCCGACGGCTTTGAGTTCCTGTTCGATCTCGCGAGCAGCGGCCAGAACGTTTTCCCGGTCTTCATCGCTGCGATAGATCGGTACGAGTCCGACCTGGACTGGAGCGAGTCGGGGAGGCAAGATCAGCCCGGCATCGTCCGAGTGGACCATGATCAAGGCGCCAATCAGTCGCGTGGAAACGCCCCAGGAGGTAGCCCAGACGTATTCCAGCTCGTTGTTCTTGTTCTGGAACTGGCAGTCGAATGCTTTGGCAAAGTTCTGACCCAGGAAGTGGCTCGTTCCAGCCTGGAGTGCCTTGCCGTCCTGCATGAGCGCTTCTATGCAGTACGTCTCAACCGCACCCGCAAAGCGCTCTGAAGCTGTCTTGACGCCCTTCAGCACGGGAACGGCCATGTATTCTTCAGCAAACTTGGCGTAGACGTCGAGGATGGTCAGCGTCTCGTCAATGGCTTCCTGCTCGGTGGCATGGGCCGTGTGACCTTCCTGCCACAGGAATTCCATGGTGCGCAGAAACAGACGCGTGCGCATTTCCCAACGCACGACATTGGCCCACTGGTTGATCAAGATGGGCAGATCACGCCAAGACTGGATCCATCGGCTGTACGTGTCCCAAATGATGGTCTCCGAGGTCGGGCGCACGATCAGGTTTTCTTCCAGCTCCGATGCCGGGTCGGCTATCAGCCCCTCTTCCTCGTCCACCTTGAGGCGGGAGTGGGTAATGACCGCACACTCTTTGGCGAATCCTTCTACGTGGTCAGCCTCACGAGCCAGGAACGACTGTGGAATGAAAATGGGGAAGTAGGCATTCTGATGGCCTGTTTCCTTGAACATCCCGTCGAGCGCTTCCTTCATGTTTTCCCACAGCGCATACCCGTTGGGTCGGATGATCATACAACCGCGTACAGGTGAGTAGTCGGCGAGCTTGGCGCTCTTGATGACATCCAGGTACCACTGCGAATAGTCGTTTTCGCGGGAAGTGATTTTATCAGCCATGGAAGCAGGGATAGAGATTCGGGTAGCGGATAGCGTGGCGACAGGAGATGTCCTCCCGTGTGTACAGCATACCACAAACTGTACACTGACCGCCCACTCTACGGGACAGTTCGCGGGTATATACACCGCTTCAGGCAGCAGAACACAGTTCGGCAGGGTATTTGCCTCACTTTTCACCGAACACAGGAGCCTCGGGAGTCAGGTGGGTTCATGCCGAGAAGGGAATCCGTCTGGCGAGGGAGATCCGGGGCTCCGTGTTTCGATTTCCAGAGTGGAAGCGGCTGATTATTCAGGGGAACCAATCCCTGCTTCGGCCGATACGCAACATACCAGGGTCGCACACGAGCTTACCGCATAGCTTTGCCTTCAGGAGGGGACACCGACATGCTGACCGATACGGAACGACACACGACGAAAACACTCCCGGGATGGGTGATGAGCCGCATCCCCATGCTGGCCATCCTGGCTGTAGCTTCGATGGGACTTACAGGATGCTACACGCAGCTGGCTGTTCTCGAAAAACCGCACGGCGGCCTCGACCAGGTCGTGGCGGATTATGGCGATGATGGCGACATCCTGGTTCGGCGCTATTACGAAGACGGCTACGTGGAGGAAGAAGTGTACAGCGAGTATGATTGGTACACTCATCGTCCCTACTCGTACGCGCGCTATTTCGACAGCTTCTATGGTCCTGCCATGGGGGTGCGGTCACACTGCTGGGACCTGTTCTATTGTGACTCCTTCTGGGGCTACACGCCGAGTTACTCTCTTGCTTTCGGATATGGCTCCTGGGGCGTCTGGGGACGACCGTATGCATCCTTCGGCTTCGGATTGTCGTGGGGATATGATCCCTTCTATTACGGAGTGAACCACTATCGCCCCTACTCGCATTATCCAACCTGGGCATGGTACGGAGGCGGTAACCATTATAATTATGGAGGCGTCCGTGCTGTCACTGGCCACTATGCTCCTCGAGGGGAAACCATGGCACGCAGTGCGCTCACCAGTCGGACCCGGGGAACGCGAGGTGGTCGTGACCTGAACGGCGGCGTCGGTGTTCGAGGGTCCAACACGCGAGGCGAAGACCTGGGAACCCGTACAGTAGCAACGTCGGGTCGTGCTGCCTCCGCAACGACGTCCAAAGGATTGGCAACGGGCACAAGACCAACACGCGGCGCCCTGACGGGCGATCGCTCGTCCCGCAATGCATTCGGTACGACGCGCACGACGCGATCAGCTGTGGGGACGCGTGACTATGGGACGACCACGACACGAACTCGGGCCACATCCAATTCGACAGGCTCGCGCGCCGTACCATCCCGCACGACCAGTCGTAACGGATCTTCTGTCGGGCGAAGTGCCAATACGCGCTCACGCACGTCGGGCATAGGCCGATCCAGGGATTCGTCGAGCCGCGGGACGTCGGTGGGCCGGTCCTCGGGAAGCTCTTCGCGTTCCTCTGGCAACGTGCGCAGATCCAGCGGTAATTCATCCCGCTCATCGGGCGTGCGCAGTTCCAGTGGTAGTTCGTCAAGATCCTCCGGTACTGTACGGAGATCAAGCGGCAGCTCGTCCCGTTCATCGGGCGTTCGCTCCAGCTCCGGCTCGTCATCCAGCCGCTCCAGCGGTCGATCTTCGTCCCGTTCGGGTCGAAAAAACTGATGGTTTTTCGTGTGGCGGCTCCGGACGGAGTCCGGAGCCGCCACCGACCACTTCCTTCCATTCCGCAGAAGTCCGAAAGAGGATTCTGATGCCATACCTACGTCCATTCCGTTCTATTTCGTTGCTCCTGGCTCTGCTGCTGATAACGGCAGTATCCCATGCGCAGACTGCCGACGATGCGCTGCGTTTTTCGAGCAGGACTCCGGGAGTGACAGCCCACAGTCTCGGAATAGGAGGTGCTGGCCTCGCAGGAATCGCGGATGCATCGGCGTTCGTCACCAATCCGGCGGGTCTGGGACTCGTGACACAGTCCGCGGCTTCCGGCTCCTTCTTTGCCCTTCAGTCCACCTCCGAAGGCACCTATTCTTCGCCCGGCTACACCAGTATCCTGGAAGATCAGCTCACGGATGCCGGCATCGGGAGCCTTTCCTATCTGTTCAAGGTGCCTACGACGCAGGGATCGATGGTAGTCGGAGCGGCACTGAATAGCGTCCACTCCTTTGCACGTAGCGCCTCGTACGATGGGGATAACGGCTTCAATTCGATAACGGATTACTTCATGCCGTTCTCAGACGAGTTCAGTTTGGTTGAAGACGCCGATGACATCTACCCGGACTTTTCTCGAACCCTGTCTTTCATCGCCTATGAGACCTTCGCCATCGATCTGGATCAGGGTCTGCTGGATGCCAATGATCCGGTCCCATTTGTCCCGGCCGTTTCGTTCGGAACGGTCGCCCAAACAGGGTTTCTGGAAGACTCGGGCAGCATGACCGAACTCAATTTCGGAGCAGGCGTGGAGGTTGCCAAGGATGTCATGGTCGGGTTCTCGCTGAATATTCCGGTCGGGTCCTTCGAACGTACGCGCGTACTGGAGGAAGACGACTATCTCAATGACAATGACGGCACAGGCGGGACGACAGACTTTGATTATCTCTACTTCTCCGAGCGTTTTTCTTCTGACCTCGTGGGAGTGAATGGACGATTCGGCGTATCGCTGCAGGCGAATCCGTTCATCCGCATCGGTGCCACCATTGAAACGCCAACATTCTATGCCATCGAAGAGTCCTACAGTACGTACCTGGAAACCGAGTTCGACAACGGAGACATTTTCAGCTATGGAGACGCTTCGGGTCAGGATGCTGGTTCGGGCAACTTCGACTACACGCTGCGAACGCCTTGGAAAGTGGGCATGGGCATGCAACTCACAACAGGCAAAGCCAATTTGCTGGCGGATGTCGAGTGGATGGACTGGTCCCAGCTGGAGCTGGACTCCAACACCTATTCTTTCGCCGCTGAGAACCTGGGCATTCGCGATGCCTTGCAAGCCGTGGTAAACATCCGGTTGGCGGCCACATACGATCTCGACAACATGCAGCTGCGCGCGGGCACAGGATTCAATCCAGATCCCCGTCGCCTTGAGCGGTTCCATGCAGAAGGATTTCCAAGCGTTACCCGGGATCGGACATTCGGATCACTTGGTGTGGGGTATCGCCTCAATGAACGCATGACATTTGATCTTGGCTGGATGGTTGAGATGCAGGAGGACCGCATGGATCTGTACAGCGATGTCTCAGAAGCGCCTTACGTCCTTGAGGATGTATTTCGGCACCGCGTGCAGTTTGGCGTCACCCTGGGTCTATGATCCAGCAGGACAGGCTTTTCTGATCGACCCGGCGTCCTAACGTGCCCATGGCATCTGATCGGGTTCTTGAGGCCTGACTATGCCCGAAAAGAAGCGGGGCGGCGTTCGATGAACGCCGCCCCGCTGAGTTTTCAGTCTGTTCGTTTCGGGTCCGGACTGTCAACTAGTCTTGGACTTCCCGTGCTGGTGGCCTTCACCTCGCCCCTCATCAGGATTTCTGTTGTGCTTGCAGCCATTCGTGCCACTCCCTTCCTGCATCTGATGCTTTTGGCCCATCATCTTCTCACATCTTGGCTCCACGAGCGAGAGGACATAAACGGCTACCGCTGTGCGTTCCGCTTCTGTCAGCATTACAGGTGGCATCAATCCATGATGCTCTATTGCCATCGCGGGCATCAGGGATTGTTCGGCATCTGGTTGCTCAAGCCACATTTCTACGCGTGAGCGCGCATCCTCGCTTGATTCTGTCATCCTGATATAGCGTTGCGCGATCATCTTCATCGGCGGCGCGATGGGCTCTCTCTCCACGTCGGTCGGGCGGTCAATGGTGTGACAGGTCGTACAGATACGCTTGAAAACCTCTTCGCCATCCGTCACGTGTAGCGCGACGGCTGAGAAAATGCCGGCATCGGGCGACTGGGTAACTGAAACCGGATTGGTCCGAAGAAAGGTGAGGGCGCTGACCATCATGGCAATGATGATCACGATGACGACAAACACCAACGTCCGGATGGGGTGATTTCGTGGGCTACCTCGATGTTGATGATGGAACGCCATTCTCATGGGACTCACCGCCGGATGGGATTGATGCATTCTGATCCAATACCAAGGTCGACTTATCCGCGTCCATCCTTTGTGCGAGCTTTATGCTCCGAAGGGTGCTCCCGGTACGCGGCGGAACGTAAGGGAATCCTTCGCAGTCACGGATATAACCTGGCTCGCAGCCGCTAACCTGGCCACTAAAGCATTCTCGAAGTCCAGATATCCGAAACGGATTCATCGCGAAGGACACGCAGCGTTCGTGAAGCAGTCACGCAGCATATCTAACGCCTTGGGTCGCGGTGTTTCCGCACTGGTCCTGGTCTGGGTGGCCCAGTTCGGCGTCGTCCTTTGGTTCATGATCGGCCAAGGCTATGATCGCGCGACGGCTAACCTGGTGCCATGGGTCGGACTGGCCATGCTACCCTTGTGGGCCTGGTTGCTGCGAATTGGGCTACCAGATGTGGCAGGTGGCAGAATAGTGCGCGCGGCGAGGGCCCTTGGGCATGCTGCTGCCCTGTACATCGCAGGACTGATTGTGCCCGCTCAGGTCATCTTGCACGGCTTCTCGCTGTCGAGTCCCTTTGATGAGCTTTGGTGGGTGCTGGGAAGCGCAACGGTGATCCTGGCAGTAGGCCTTGCCTGGAGCAAGAGTTTTTCTCGCCGCTCCATGGCTGGACCCAGAGGCGTCCCAATCGGGCTGCTCATTGTTCTGGGTAGCGGTGCCAGTGTCCCACTCTGGCGCGCTTTCATCTTCAGCTTCTTCGGTTGAAGCTACTCGGCTGCCGCGGCAGCTTCGGCTTCTGCCTCGGCCCGGCGTTGACGCATTACGCGGTAGTATTCCTGTGCATTGCGTCGATGCTCGGACAGGGTGCGGCTGAAGATATGCGTGCCATCACCTGTTGCCACAAAGAAGAAATACCGGTGCTTTTCCGGGTAGATGATGGATTGGATACTTGTCAGGCTGGGATTCGTAATGGGGCCGGGCGGCAATCCGCCACGTCGATAGGTGTTGTACGGATGCTGGAGATCGTAATCGCGGAAAAACAGTCGACGTTTATCTCCTTCGATCTTCATGATGGCGTATTGCACCGTCGGGTCCGCGTCGAGGCGCCATCTGTTATTCAGCCGATTCATGTAGACGCCGGCGACGGTCGCCTTTTCAGGAACGTGAGCCGTTTCCCATTCGACGATGCCCGCCAACCGGACGACTTCGTCCGGAGTCAAATTGCGGGGAAGTGTACCAAGTGAATCGATGCCGGCTTCTATGATACCGTCGTAGCGCCGTTTGACCCTGCGAATCACATCTTCCGGGCTGGTCAGCCAATAGAAGTGATACGTATCCGGAACCATGAACGCCCACAAATGCGTCGTGTCGGTCGCAAGCTCCTCCGCAAGTGCTTCATCTGAGAAAGCCTGGGTCAGCTCCTCCTCAGAGAACGCCATTTCAGCTGCCATTGCACGGATCATGCGCTCCTTTCTGGTGCCTGCCGGAATGCGCACATTCACCGGCTCCTGGAGGCCTCTACGCATTCTGTCAATGATGTCCAGGTTGGATACGCCACTTTCGAACTCGTAGTGTCCGGCCTTGATTTGCTCAGCCCAACCGGTGGTTCGCGCCAGCAACGAGAAGTTGCTGGCGCGCTTTAGAATACCCGACTCCACCAGCCGTTCGCTGACATCTTGAATCGGCAGGTCGGGATGAATCCGGACTGATCTCCCGCCTTCATAATCTGGCGTAGCGGACCTGTACAAAAAGTCGTAGCCTGCCAAGCCAACAGCAATCGCGATCAGGATGGCAATGAGTCCGAGTTTCTTCAGTTCGCTTCGCACGAGGAGCCGGATGATTTACAAAGTGGCGGATGAGTTACGGGTGGGCGAGGGAAGGGCAGGCGTGACACCTGTTCCCTCTCAGGTCACGGGATCCTCATCAGAGGATCGGTTCTGATATCGACGGCGCTCAAGCGAACGGGTTTCATCGATGATGCGCTCAAACAGTCGCCGCACGGCGGCATTGTCAAGGGGGCCTTGATTGTGCTGCAGCATGCCATCGAGTACCTGATGCTCACGCTCAGGAACGTAAATGGGCAGGCCCAGCTGCTGTTTCACGTGACCGATGGCGTTGGCACTGCGGCTGCGTTCATTCAATAATTCCAGCACGATCCGATCAATGCGATCGATGCGCTCTCGCCACGCCTCAATCCCGGCTTCGGGCGTCGGATCCGGGAGGGATTCCAGCTCCCGTAACAACGTTATGATGCGGTCGATGCGACTCATGCCAGGACTAGAGAAGGGTTGGCGGTAACAGTCAGGTCGGCTTTGCGTCCTGCCCGCAGCTGATGATAACCCGCCATGGCTATCATGGCGGCATTGTCCATGCAATACGCCATTGGCGGCACAAAGAGCCGACCTTGAAGCGAAAGAACCATCGATTCCAGTTTTCCCCGTAGTCGGGAATTGGCGCTCACCCCGCCAACCAATCCCAGATCTTTGATGCCGTGATCTTTCATCGCTTTCTTGACCGGCGCGACGAGCATATCTACCACAGCTTCCTGGAAAGAGGCACACAAATCGTTGATATGCCGATGCAAATAGGCTTCCCGTTCGGATGTCTCAATGGCATTCAAGTGATATAGAACGGAGGTCTTGATGCCCGAAAAAGACATGTCGTAGCCCTTCAGGCGCGTTCGTGGAAACGCATGGAAAGCTGAATTTCCAAGCCGAGCTCGACGATCGATCTCTGGTCCACCCGGGTAGGGCAGGCCCAGCAGTTTTCCCACCTTGTCGAATGCTTCTCCTGCTGCATCGTCCCGCGTCTTGCCAAGTAGCTCGGACTGACCCGGGGCGATGACCCTCATGATCTGCGTGTGCCCACCCGATACAATCAGATTCAGATGCGGGAATGCGGGCTGGAGGTCACTTAAAAACAAGCTGGCCAGGTGTCCATCCAGGTGGTTCACCGCAACCAGTGGAATTCCCAGAGCAAGAGAAGTCGCTTTGGCAAAAGACACTCCCACGAGCAAGGATCCTATCAGGCCGGGTCCTACGGTCACGGCAATAGCATCCAGATCCGAGCGCTCGATAGCCGCCTCACGAAGTGCCTTCTGCACGACAGGAACGATGGCGCGCTCGTGCGCGCGAGAAGCCAATTCAGGTACAACACCGCCCCAATCGGCGTGCTCAAGCTGGGTAGAAACCACGCTCGATGCCAACCTACCGTCAATAATGACGGCAGCGGCGGTATCGTCGCAGGATGTCTCTATTCCGAGCAGCGTCATCAGACTGTGGATTCGAGCGGGAATTTGTCCGGAGGGTAAAATAAAACGGCCTCTGGAACGTTATTGACAGAGGCCGTATACCTCCTTTATAATACGAAATGCCCGCCTTCGAACTGACTGGCAATCCCATCCTATCGTCCCCATGCGTTCATCCTTATTCGCTTTGCTTCTCGTAGCAACCCTGTTGGCGACGGCTCCCGCGCACGCTCAGCTGCGTCCCAGCGGTTCTGCCGTCGAAACCAGCGTGCGTCTGTATGACCAGGGAACGGCCGGATTTTCCTTGAACCGGTATTTCGCACCCGAGCATTTCCGGATGAGTCACACGTTTGAAGCGTCCTCCAGCAGCTGGGGTGGTGGATCATCCATGGCGATGTATACCAATTCGATGCAGTGGCATTTCAATAACAAGCTGGCTGCCCGTCTTGATGTGTCTGCTGCCTCGCAGCTCGGTGGCAACCAGCGATTGGCCCAGGCCTTTGGTCAGAACCCGAATCAAGTTTTTGTCCGAAATGCGGAGCTGGCTTACCGACCAACGGAAAACGTCCAGATCCACTTGAGCATGCGCCGCAGTCCCTATGGCTCCTACATGAGCCCGTACGGATACAACGGATACAATGCCTACGATCGTTGGAATCAGCACTCGTCCTTCCGGGCTGATTTTGGTCCCTCGGGTCGGGATCTCTTCTGGAATGACCGGTTGAAGTAAGACTTCAAAACCTGCCATTCCTCCCCGCTTTGGCCTCCCGCTCTGGTAATCTGGTTCTCAACATTGGTCTTGTCGTCGCCCTGGCGCTGACGATGTTGTTGGTTTACGCGCTCGGACAGCGTGTTACGTCTCCTAGACCGGATCCTGAAAGGCTGGAAAATCCCGGCAATCTGCTGGGCAATTATGTCCAGCTCGAGGTTCTCAATGGAGCCGGGGTTGATGGCCTGGCCGGCGAAATGAGTGGCTATCTGCAGGATTTGGGATTTGATGTGGTCGACGTCGGCAATTACACGGGTTCCGCCCTGTCGAAGACTATGATTTTCGACCGTGTAGGCAACCGTGATGCCGCTGAGCAGCTTGCCCTGGCCCTGGGGCTGGAGCATGATCGAATCGAAGAGGCGCTCGAGCCCGAATGGTATCTGGATGCATCGTTGGTCATTGGACCCGACTACGCCCTGATAAAACCGTTTGCGGATCGTTTGCCGCCTGAAACGGTTGATGGGGAATCTGACACAGATGGTATGGATGAGTAAAATTCAATTAAGCATCCTCCAGCTAGATTAAGCGATTCATACACCGGGAGCGTATTCCGGGGAGAGAGTGAGACTCTGAGCGATAAGAAAGTTACCATGGCGCCGACCGATCCGATGGTCCCGGCGCGAACGGAAGAGAAAAAACGGTTGACCGCTGCGCCGACGAAGCAGATTGCGCGACTGGCGGTCGATGCTATTCTGGACAAGAAGGGAAAGGACATCCTGGTTCTGGATGTTGCAGGAGTCAGCGGGGTCGCCGACGTATTCATCCTTGTTACGGGAGATTCCGACCTGCAAAACCGGGCTATCGTGGAATCGGTGCGCAGGAAGCTGAAAGAGGAAGCCGGAGAGCGTCCGTGGCATGTGGAAGGCACCGACCATCACCAGTGGGTCCTCATGGATTATGTTGATATGGTCATCCACGTATTCCTTCCTCAGAAACGGGAATTTTACGAGCTGGAGCGGCTTTGGGGTGATGCCCCTCGCGAAGAAGTGCATGATCATCAGCAGGCCTCCGATGTAGCCTTACTCGCAGATTGATCCATCCCAACCAATCGGACTTTCAAGACCATGACCTCGTCCACGCCTGACAATCGCCTTGCCCTTTGCGCCGGACGCCTGCTGGGGATGGTCGTGCTGGTCTGCCTGCTACCGGGCTGCGCTGCCCTTCAGCCAGATGTCAGTCCAGAAGAATTGTATGGCCATCGTGCCAGTGGGGAGGATGGAGAAGGGCGGACTACGATTGCCGTTTCGCAGCCGGACGAGGATGTTGAATACCGTCTTTTCGATGCCACGTTCGATACGGTGACCATCCGACCCGCCCCGATGACTGAAAACGCTGCCTCGAACGATGTCCCGGTGGAAGTGCTGATCAAAGGCGCTTTCCCAGACGCGTGTTCTGAACTGCATGATGTAACGCAACAGCGGGCCGGCAATCTAATTTTGGTCACACTGACTATGCGGCGGCCTCAAGGCTCGGTTTGCGCCAGCGTCTTGAGGCCCTACCGGTATTATCTGGATCTCGAAGGACGGTTTGTCCCGGGTCCCTACTCGCTTCGCTTAAATGAATCCGTGCACACATTCGAAGTCCGCCCACCGGCTGATTCGTAAGGGCACACGAGGTTAATCTCCCATGTCTAAGAATCTTCCTGCTGTTCTCGGCAGTGCAGCGTCCGTACTCTGTTTGCTTTTGCTCACTGGTGCCATCGTGAATTCTGGTGGAGCGCCATCTGGACGTACCGGGGCGCCAGGCGCGTTGACGTGTGCTGATTCTGGATGTCACGGGGGAAATGCGCTCAATGCAGATGGCGGATCGGCTACAATTACCGCTCCGGCCTCATACACACCTGGGACGCCCGTCGACTTGACGCTGCGCGTGGAGCGTGCTGGCGCGGCCCGTTTCGGATTCTCCATAACGGTCCAGGATCAGAATAATGTCATGGTTGGGTCCTGGGACCTCGTTGCCGGTCAGGGTACGGCCTTTTCTGAATTCGGAAGTGATCTCACGCATGTTACCCATGCGCCAGCCGTAAGCGTTGCTGATGAGCATACCTGGCAGTTGCGATGGATACCTCCCTCAGAGGACGCCGGCCCGGTTACGTTCTACGCGGCTGGGAACGCGGCCAATGGTGCTCAGGGATCGAATGGTGACTTTATTTACACCACCACCGTCAACATGCCGGTTGCAGCCGGTGTTGGAACGGAATCCTGGCAAGTGATTCCCTTTACGGTTGACGCCGTCTATCCCGTACCAACCACGGATGAATTGCGTCTCGATGTAGTGGCGGATGCTGCGGGACCTGTTTCGATTCATCTGTACGACGCCACGGGGCGCACCCGCATTATTGAATCGCACCAGGCCACGATGGGCGTAAACAGTCTTCGGATTGACACCAGCGAACTTGCCTCAGGTACCTATCTCTGGCGAGTGGTCATGAAGGGCCATTCGCGCACAGGCGTCTTGCCCGTTTCACGTTGATGCGTTGAGAGGATCCGGTACTCAGTTCCGATCGGTTACGCCGTTCTCTTCATCGGACATTTCCTGCATGGCGTTGTATAACGCCTCCACTTCCTCGGCCGTCTGACGGTACGTGGAATCGCCGATTACCTCACCAATACGATTGGTGAATTCGGCATAGGATTCGAAGTCCTCGGTTTCCAGGTAGGCGCCCTGAATGATCTCGATGAACCGGGCGACACGCGCCATCTGCGTATTGCTTCCCGCCGCGATGGCGCGATCCAACCGATGCAGAACAAGTGGCTCAGCTTGCTTCCAAAGGAGCGCAGCGCGTTCCGTCTCGCCCAGCACGGCATAGGCCTGTGCCATGAACGCAAACGACGTCTCATCTCCCGGAATGGTCGTGAAAGGGACCTGATCCATGAACCAGTCCAGCAGTTCCAGGCCTTCTTCCGAACGTCCTGCTCGCGCAAGTGCCTCGGCCGTATGGGAGTAGATATTGCGGTAGTTGTCCGTCATGCGGCGGATGTTCTCATCGAAATAGACATCCGGATCATTCAGGCCGGTGAATCGGAACAGCTTTAATTTCTCAGCTGTGATATCTGGAACCACGCGACCAAGTTGCTCAAAATGGCGAATCGGGACGACCCGATAAGCCTGCCCTTCGAGTTGGAAGAAACTGCCTCCTTCGCCCGGTTCGTTCAGACCAAGGGTGCCGCTGGGAGCTACAGTGACCGCAAAGTAAATGGGGCGCTTCCAGTTCTGCTGGGCATTGGTCAGCAGGATATTCAAAGCGGCTTGGTCCGCGCCGTACAACAGGTTGATATCCTGGGAGAAAGGACGTCCTTCGAGGTTCCAACGCATGGGATTCTCAATCAGGCTGGAGTCCTCATCCTGGATGAATGCAGCCATCTCGGAGCCGCCGAATAGCGCATCCTGGTTGACCGGCAATTCAAGTTGCCTCGGATCCCATCGGATGATCTGCAGGTCATCGATGACGTCTTCGGGAAGAGAAATGGGCAGCGGATCTGAATCACGCGACGCCTGATTCTTGAGCTGCTTGATGTACCAGGGCGTGTTCAGCAGCGACAGGTTGGTGACTCGAACATCCTGACGAACGCCCTCCACTTCCTGGATATACCACAAGGGGAAGGTGTCGTTGTCACCGTTGGTGAAGATGATGGCATCTTCCTCCAATCCAATAAGCATGTTGTAGGCATACTCGCCGGCGACGTAGCGACCGCTGCGGTCATGATCGTCGAAATTGACAATCGTCATCAGTAATGGAACGGCGACGAACAGGGCCCCGGCCACGCCAAAAAGGGTCTTACGCAACACGCCCGGTTGCAACCGCTCCTTGAGCTTGTCAGCAGCCAGTCTCAACAGTCCCGTCGCACCGATACCGACCCAGATGCTGAAAGCGAAGAACGAGGCGACGTACGCGTAATCCCTTTCCCTGGGTTGGAACGGAGTCTGATTCAAATAAAAGATGATCCCCACTCCGGTAACCAGGAAGAGCACAAGGACGGCGAATGCCCTGCGCCAGTCTCGCATGAAGTGGAAGGCGGCACCTATCAACCCGAGTAACAGGGGAAGCCCGTAATACGCATTTCTCGATGCTTCTTCCGAAGGGGTCTGGTAGAGGTATTGACTTGTCTCTGCCGAAGAGAAGCCGGTGATGGCAGATGCGTCCTGGACGTCTGAGGCGCGACCGACGAAATTCCACAGGAAGTACCGGACATACATGTGTCCGACCTGGTAGCTCCAGAAGTACTCGCCGTCCGAGTTGTACTGCGCATAGACGCGCTGATGATTCGGATCCTGTGAGTGTCGACGTGGAAACCAGGTTTCGCGCCGCGTATCAAGATTGCCGAGTTGGTTATTGTACGTATTTCCCTTCAGAATGGGGGTTTCACCATACTGCTCACGCTTTAGGTAGGAAACGATCGCTTCAACCGTTTCTGGATCGTTCTCATCGATCGGTGGATTGGCCGCCGACCGGATGAAGATGAGCGCATAGGAGGAGTACCCGATCATTACTACAGTGACGCATAACATCACGATGTTCATGGCTTGCAACCCACGGCTCTGGCTCCACCAGATCCCGAATACCAGCAATCCGAAGAGGGCCATCATCACAAGCAGGGGGGCAGCGGAATCCCCGACAAAACCAGGTAGCCATTGAACTATTCCGGGGTAGACTACGAGGAATGAGACCGAGGAAATCAGTCCCGTCACCACGATACCTGTCCATCGTTTCCTGGTATCCCACTCCGGATTCTCGAACTCGATGTAGAACACAATGAGTGCGATGAAGAAAATGGCCAACAGATTCAGCAGGTGGACCCCGATCGCCAACCCGAATAAATAGGCGATCAAAATCAAATAGCGATTTGTCGCCAGTCCAAACCGATGTTGGCCTCCCGTCAGGCGTTCGTCCTCCAAGGCCGCTTCTTCCCGCCACTTCAGGATCAACCAGATCACGAGGGCGGTGAACAACATGGACAGGGCGTAGACCTCGGCCTCGACAGCATTGAACCAGAAGGAATCTGTGACCGCAAAGGTGCACGCTCCGATAACGCCACCCGCCAATGCCACGAGACGGTCCAGTCCACTCCAAGTCGATGGAGCACCCTGCCATTCGCGAATCAGGCGAACAATGACCAGATGCAGCAGCAGCACGGTGAACGCACTGGAGAACACAGATACCAGGTTGACCGAAAGCGCCACGTATTCGGTCGGAACGAACATGGAGAAGAACCGGCCAACCAGCATGTAGAATGGTGCTCCCGGAGGGTGCGACACTTGCAGGCGATTCGCTATGGCGATGAATTCACCCGAATCCCAGAAGGACGTGGCTGGAGCTACGGTCAGCAGGTACAGGACCAGCGAATAGACGAAGACCAGGGCAGCAATGATCTTCTCGGTACGATTGGCGCGCATCTGCAGGCGGAAGTTCAGTCGGATTGGCTTGGAAAGCGCTGTATTGCCAAGCAGCTCACTACAGCGCAGCCGGAATCGATTCCGGCGGATGAACTGCTCCGTCTCGTCAAAGAGCGGATTCAGGTACGGCCGCTACAACGCAGGCCGTTCCGGATTGGTTCACCATGCTTCGCCGCTTTTTGGAGCCTCATTCAGTCGTTGGGAAGCCTTTGGAGAAGCGATCAAGACCACAATTTCTCCACGCACCTTCGTCACGTCATTGACCCACGCCAGCAATTCTTCCAGCGTACCACGTCTAAATTCCTCAAACTTCTTTGACAGCTCGCGCGCAACCACGGCCTGACGATCCATACCGGCATGCTCGGCCAACTGGGTCAGCAGCTTTTTCAATCGGTGAGGTGACTCGTACAAGATGACCGTTCGGTCTTCTTCCACGAGTGCTTTTATACGGGTCTGACGACCCTTTTTGGGAGGCAGGAATCCTTCGAACACAAATCGGTCTGAGGGTAGACCACTCGCTGCCAAGGCAGGGATGAGTGCCGATGGGCCAGGAAGGGAGGTCACTTCGAGGTGTGCGTCAAGCGCTGCTCGCACCAACAGGTAGCCCGGATCCGAAATGCCTGGCGAACCGGCGTCCGAAATCAGGGCAATATCATCCCCACGGATCATGGATTCGACCAGGCGAGTGGCTTTTCCGTGCTCGTTGTGGGCGTGAAAACTTGTCGTCGGAGTCGAAATGCCGTAATGGGAGAGGAGGACCCCGGAGGTGCGCGTATCCTCACATGCGATACGGGAAACTGCCTTGAGCGTCTCAATGGCACGCTCACTCATATCGGACAGGTTTCCAATTGGTGTTGGAACGAGAATCAATCGTCCCGGGCGTTCTACAATCATGGCGGAAAGTCTGTATCGGCAAGGGCTACGGAGCCACTCGCTACGCTTCAAAGGAGTTGGGTGAGGAAGATGAATGCGTTCGCCTGTCACGACTGAACCAATTCGGGAAGGAGGGCAGGGGAATGGTGCGGAGATCCCTCCAAACAACAAACGTCAGCCACAGGGCAATCAAACCCGTCACGATGTCTGCCAGCCACATGCCAACCCACGGCTCCAGCAATCCTCGATCGGCCAGTTTCTCTCCGTTGGCCAGAGACACCCAATGAAACAAGAAAATGCCAACGGCCAACGCTGCGGCGGCACCCAGACCGCCCTTGCGGACATACAGACCGATGGGGGCGCCAATCATCATGAAAATGAGACAGGCGATTGCAATGGAGTACTTCTTGTGGATCTCGACTCGGAACCGATCGGCTCGGTCGCTGGCCCACAGCATTTCTTTACGGGCCCCGTCGATCTTCAGACGTCCATTGCGGACAGAACGGACGATGGCATCTCCCGTGTCCTGGTCGCGCGCCAGGGACCCGAGGGATAGCCGAGCTTCATCTTCGATGGGAAATCCCACATCCTCGTAAGTCAGTCGTCCCGTTCCGAGATCCAGAAGCAAGTCGGTAAGCGTCTTTCGACTTTGCTCCACATTCAGCTCCAGAGAGTCGACCAGCGCGATCATCTCACTCGAGGCCATGGTTCGGTCGGTCCGCCTGCCTTGCGAAGGATCGGTTCGGGTGAAGTTCAGATCCTCCAGCGAGATGCGCATCAGGTGTCTTTCGAAACCGAGGCGCTCGTATCGATCAAGACTCCCGCTACCTGGTGGACGTTTACGGTGTACCTCGCCATCAAAAAGGACCAGATTCAGCGTTGATCCGTCTGTGATTGGTTCGAGGTAGCCACGGGCAGCATGGATGTCCGTGCGGAATCGAGCCCCTTCGGAGTAATCGAAGATCGTTACGTCTACCAGCTGGTTCGGTCTATCGGGTGGGATGTCGCCAACCAGAATGCGATAGTCATCAATTCCATCGTAAAACACGCCGGCTCGGAGATCGAAGCCAGGTTTTGCGGTACGGATGTCTTGCCACAGATTGCGCGCCCGGAAGTTTGCTTCCGGGTGGATCTGGGTATTGAAGACCCACATGGATGCCGTCAGGAGCAACCCAACGACATATACGGGCCAGACCAATTGGGGAAAGGAAACGCCCGAGCTCTTGATGACGACATAGGCATTCGACTCGGCCAGGCGACCAAAAGCCATCAAGGTGGCAATGAGGGCTGCCATGGGTACGGCCAGCACCAACATATAGGCCAGGTTGTACAGGATCAGCTCCCCAATGACAGGGACTGGCAGTCCTTTACCGACGAGCTGCGGCAAATACTTGATCAGAAACTGCATCACCAGCAAAAACAGCAGGACAATCAGCCAGGCCACGAATGGGCCTGGCAACATGCGCAGAATCATGCGGTGAAACTGTTTCATACTCGGGGCGTGGCAGGCTCCTGGTTCGGCGGGGTCATGCACGTCTAGACAGCCCCGGATGTGATTCAACAACGTACTGATTGACGCCGTGGTCCCAAAGGTAGGGCCTGTAGCTGTTTCGTAGACCACCCACATAGCAAATGACTGTCACGCCATTCACATTCAACCCGTTCTCGACCAATTGCTATATAATTGAAAGCGCAGGCGAGTTGGTTGTCGTGGACCCTTCCAATCAGAATGAGACGGAGCATCAGACCCTTATCTCGGAAATCGAATCGAGGAATGCTGTACTCAAGAGAATCCTGCTTACTCATGCGCACATTGATCACATTTTTGGATGTGCCCGTCTAAGCCAGCACTTTGATGTCGGTATCGAAGTCCATGCCTCTGAACGTATTCTGCTTCAGCGAGGAGAGACCCAAGCAGCCATGTTTGGTGTAGAACTGGAAGCGCCTCCCGAACCGGCTGCCTTCATTGAAGCCGGGGATTCGATTGCATTTGGCGATGTGGAATGGGATGTGTTGCACACGCCGGGTCATTCTCCGGGTTCAGTTTCATTTGTGGATCGGAAGGAGCGTCTCGTCTTCTCCGGAGACGTCCTGTTTGCAGGTTCGATTGGTCGGACTGATCTATGGCAAGGGTCACTGCCTACTTTGATGCGGTCCATATTCGAACAGCTCGTACCCTTGGGAGACGAATTCCGCGTCCTGTCAGGACACGGCCCGGAAACAACGATTGGAAGGGAGCGCGAGTCCAACCCCTTTCTTGTCGGACACGGTTTGCTGTAATACTACAGACGTGTTTGTGGCGATGTGGCAGGAGCCGAACGCTCCAAAAGCAGCATGATGGAGTGATAGACGATCTCACCCATGGAGTCGCATGACTCGAATCGAGAGTCCTGGTAGTGGTTTGCCAGTTGATACCCGAGCTTGTGGATGTTTTCGTCTGTCGAGATAATGTCCTCGCGCATCACTTCCATCAGCGCGTTGAACCGACCGTGCGAAACACGCACCCTGTTGGCGATCAGACTGCGCTCCTCTTTCTGATACTGAAGGACATTTTCCGGTGCAAGGTTTTGCACGGTCAATTGCAGAAAGGGCTCATTCTGATGGAAGAATTGCGGGAGATAGACTTCCTTGCGCCAGTGGTGACTTTGCTGATCGAAATCGATGGAGTGGATGCGGAAATGCCACTTTTCGAAATCGCGTGTCAGTTCCACTACAAAGTTGCCTGAATGCATGTCACCCAGGAGGGAGACAAAGCAACGCTCGTTGAACTTCACGAATTCCTTTGCCAGCCGGACCCTGTCGAAATCCGTGATGGGAAGGTTTTCGCGAAGGAATGCATCGGCTGGAATACCGATCACGTGCTCCTCCACAATGGTCTGCTTGTGGATGAAGTAATTGACGCGGTTGGGGGAGAGGATGTGGTCCAATTCCAGACCATAGATCCGGTTGGCATCAATTTTCTTGACGTAGAAGTAGTCGAAGTTCTCGTTGATGCTGTTTACTACCCTCACGCGAAATGGCAGCGTATTGCCATGATTGCATTGATCTACTCGGTCGATATGCAAATACTGCGTAATGGATGTATCCCCATCAGCTTTCAGGATGGCGTAGGCATTGAGGAGCTTATCATGGATCTCGATACGCTCAACCTCTGAATAGAGCACCGTCGACCAAAGCGTGTCATTGCCTTTTTCGTCGTAGACGGGAACGGAGGTGGTGAAGCGAAGCAGATCGTTGTAGCGGATGGAATCCGCCCAGATACGTCCGTAACGAGAGAGATAGGAGCGGAGGAAGTCGCTGACAGGGTAAAGCGCTTTTTTCTGGCTTATCAGGTGCTGATCGCCCATGGTCGGATCACGTGAGTCGTTCGCGAACTATGAATGACAGCGCGCGACCCGCGTAATCTGACTGACGAGGATACCGATCAGACCGATAGCGGGGTCCGTTCCATCACCTGCGCATAATACGACTCGTAGCGAGGTACGATGATGCTGGTATCGAATTCTTCGACTGCACGGGCGCGTGATGCACTGGCCATCCGCTCGTGCAGATCGCTATTGGAGAGTAAGCGATCTGCGGCTTCCGTGTACCCATCGATATCTCCGAGCTCACACAGGAAACCAGTTTCTCCGTCGATGACCAATTCGGGGAGTCCGCCAATACGGCTTGCAATGACTGGGACACCACAGGACATGGCTTCGAGTGCTGCCAGACCGAACGTCTCTGAACCAGAGGGCATCATGAAAATGTCCGCGATGGACAGGATTTCCTCAACGGGCTCCTGCTTTCCGAGAAATCGCACATCATCGTATACGCCGAGTTCGCGAGCGCGGTGCTCTGCAGACGTGCGATCCGGGCCATCGCCTACCAACAGGAGCTTCAGACCATGCCCTTTCTGTTGAAGGCGATGAAAAATATCCACTACTTCCGTTGCGCGCTTCACGGGTCGGAAGTTGGAAACGTGAACCAGCAACCGTTCTCCATTCGGGCAAATGGCTTGCTTGAAGTGCTCGCGAGGCAATCGTTGGAAGCGATCCGTGTCGATGAAGTTGGGGATGACTTCGATATCGTTCTGAATATCCGCGTCCAGTGTTTCGCTTCGCAAATAGTCTGAAACAGCCGTCACGCCGTCGGATTCATTGATGGAGTAATTGACCACCGGAGCGAATGACGGGTCCTGTCCCACAATGGTAATATCCGTACCATGCAGGGTCGTCACGATAGGGATGCGTATCCCTTCTTTCGCCAGAATCTGGCGTGCCAGCAAGGCGCTCGTGGTATGCGGAATGGCATAATGCATGTGCAGGATATCGAGCTCCTCGTACTTGACCGTGTCTACGATCTTGGAGGTCAGGTTCAGCGTATAGGGTGGGTACTCGAAAAGAGGGTACGCATTCACGTTCACCTCGTGGAATCGGATGTTCTCGGCAATATGTTCAAGCCGGAACGGCATCGAGTAAGCAATGAAATGGATGCAGTGCCCGCGAGCTGCGAGCGCTTTGCCCAGCTCGGTGGCCACGACGCCGCTACCGCCGTAAACAGGGTAGCATGTGATTCCAATTTTCATGTGCGGGATGCTTGTTGCGGGAAACGACAATCTCAACTCCGGGATCTCGGAGTTGTTGCCCTGGGCAAGTGTTACAACCCAGCCCGTCAAAAGTGCTGAAGGTAGCCTGTTCGTTGCTTCTGGATCAGGATACCAATTGAAAGCTCGGTGCGGCTTATTTTAGGGTAAACCTTGCAAGAGGGGCCGTAATTCGACGTCCGGACGGAATGTTCTCTTGAACCCAGTCCTGTTCCGGCCCTGACAAATCAACATCGTTCATTCAACAAGAACAGAAGATGGCTGCACGTATGCATCTCCAATCGAACATTTTCTCGCTGCTCATGATTGCCGTGTTGGCCCTCATGCCGATGACGGCAAACGCTCAATTGGGTGTTGCGGCTGGGCTGAATTTCGATCATCTCTCCGATATCACGGGTAGTCGTTCGGCCACCTACGAGAATTCAACAGGATATCATTTCGGTGTGTTCTTTGATACGGCTTCCAGCCCGATTGCCCTTCGCCTTGGCGCTTACTACCGTGATATGGGCGAAGTTGAACTCAATCTGGGTGAGTTCGGCCAATTTTTTAATCTGAGCCTTCTGGATGTCGCTGCTGACGTTCGCTTTGCTGTGCTTCCTCTTCCTATCGTCAAGGGTTTTGTTTCGGCAGGGCCCGTTGTGTCGTTCCCATCCTCGTCCAACGACGAGTTCAAGGAATCCCTTGAGAGTGCCTCCGTATCTGGAAATGTCGGAGCCGGCATGGCCATATCCCTGGGAGGCATGACGTTGACGCCAGAGATACGCTACTCAATAGGAGTTTCCCGGTTCATGAAAGATGAGTTCAGTATCGGCGGAATAGACTTTGAAACAGAAGACATCCAGCGTTCGAACTCTGTCATGCTCCGTTTCGGATTCATTTTCTAAGATGATTTGAGCTTGGCTCTTCCGCCCGTGCCAGGGCGGAAGAGCGCGTAGCGTGACGTGTGAAAAACCAACGCGCATCCCAGTTGGACGAATCTTTTCCTCAGCAAGCCGTATTATGTGATGCTTGCCGGAATTGAAGCGATGATCACAGGGTGAACCGACCGGAATTGATCAGGTCGGTTTTTTTGTGGTTTTGCTGAAAAGCAGGCAGGACTTTTTAGCAATTGAACTTGGGCCTTGCGCCCGCTACCAACGGTATGAAGAACTTATTTGTCGGAAACCTCCCTTGGAGTGTCGACGACCAGAAACTGGAATCCCTTTTTGCTGAGTACGGCGAAGTAATCTCGGCTAAAGTCATTCTCGATCGCGATACCGGCCGCTCCCGCGGCTTCGGTTTCGTCGAAATGGAAGACGAAGCAGCCGATGCAGCCGTCAGCAACCTCAACGAAGCTGAAGTCGACGGCCGCAATATCCGGGTGAATGAAGCCCAGGAGCGTCCTCGTCGTAGCGGCGGCGGTGGCGGTGGCGGTGGCGGTGGCTACCGCGGCGGCGGCGGTGGCGGCGGTTACCGCGGTGGCGGTGGCGGCGGCGGAAACCGTTGGTAGAACGCCAGACGGCTTGAATAAGGAACGGGCGCCGGTGCGAATGCACCGGCGCCCGTTTCGTTTTCAATAGCCTTTGTCCGTCGTTTCGGGCTAGAGCTGCTTTCTTTTGCTGCTACCAGCTTGCGCCTGGGGGCGCAGGAAAAGGTCAGGAAATGTCTTCGTAAAACCGGAAACGGTACTCGTCTACATCAATCGAGAGGTATCCGATTTCCACAGGGGCAACACCATGAGCCCACGAAGGGGCAGCCGTTCCTGTCATGGAGCGCTGACTGTAGAAGTGTCGCGTCTCCGCTGAAAACGGGCGATGTCTTGAGTCAGCAAAACGAACCGTATGCGCGATACGCAGCGCGGTCTGCCAGCCAGGGACCCGGGAGTGGACGTGCAATCCTGAGTAGAAGATTCCCGTCTCGCTGCCAGGGCGGAAAGCGGAAAACTGCCAAGGATCAAGAACAGCCCCCTCGAAGGTGCGGCGTCCACGGTACCGGGTATCTACCCGGTTTCGGACGACCCAGGCAACGAGTACCTGTTCTTCGGGGCGTTTGGTTTCGGAGAAGATCACCCGAGCCAACCAAAGCGTTTCCGAATCAATGTGTTCGGGACCGATAGGGTCGAATTTGCGGGGATCTTGAAGTGCTTCTTCAATCGGAGTCAATCGGGGGCCGGGCACCGTGATAGGGTGTTCCGTGAGCGAGTTGTCCATTGGGACAGGCGAGGGGCCGCCAATGAGTTCGTGTTCGTACGCAATCACGCCTGAAGAGCCAACAACGATCGCGGCGACTACGCCGGCCGTGTAGAGCCTCATTTTCATGGCAGATAGCGGTTAGTTCTTGGGATAGTTTCATGATCTCCTCCTGAGTCCACCTTTCGGGTGGTACGCGGTGTGAACATCATGTTTTAGTCGGAGGGCCGACAAAGGCCGCTCACTACGGGGTGAGTGGCCGGGGGTTTCGAACCCAATACACAGCCTAAATGGTGTGTAAATAGTGGGTTATAGATAATGAAAATCGATTTCATCGTTCGTTCGAACCACCTTCATGGCGGGTTCACCTCCTGTTCTCCCGGCGTTGATGCAAGCTCCATGCCGACTTCACGCAGCATCTGGATTCAGAGCCAGCCATCGATGTAATTACACCGGAAGAGCGGGTGCAACCCATCTCCCAACGCCTAAATTCACAGTCCTGCAGCCGCCCTAAGCCTCATTCAAGCCCAAATAAGTAGAAAACGAGTCATTTTGAGCCCCGTTATTGTCCTCGATCGCGATATCCCCTTTGTTGAGGATATTTTTTCCGGAATCGGCGAAATTGTAGCCGTTTCTGGACACGAAATCGGCCCATATATCGTTTCAAGGGCAGATGCGGTCATTGTCCGCTCCATCACGCGAATCGATGAAACCCTCCTTTCTGGTTCATCTGTGACCTTTGTGGGTACGGCTACAGCCGGAATTGATCACCTGGATACGGAATTCCTTTCCGATGCAGGAATCCGTTGGTCCCATGCGCCCGGAGCCAATGCGCAATCGGTAGTTGAATATGTGCTGGCATCTATATCCGTTATTGCGAGAAGGCGCAACGAGTCTATTGTTGGAAAGACCCTTGGCGTCATCGGGTGCGGGCAGGTAGGGGAGCGGCTATGTAAGGTTGCAGCGTCGCTGGGTATGAGCGTAGTGCGAAATGACCCTCCCAGGGCCGAGCGCGAAGGGGGAATCGGCTTTGAATCGATACAAACATGTATCCGCTCGAGCGACATTCTGAGTATCCATACACCACTCACACTGGAGGGGCCGTTTGCGACACATCATTTGGTGGATGCTTCCCTGTTACGTCAGGCGAAACCGGGAGCGTGGTTGGTGCAGGCAGCCCGCGGCGGTGTGGTTCACGAGAGAGATGCGTTGGCAGCACGTCGTGAAGGAATTCTGGGCGCCCTCGTTCTGGATGTATTCGAAAACGAACCCACTCCCAGCGAAGAGTCGATCCACGTAGCGGATCTGGCGACCGGGCATATTGCTGGATACAGTCGGGATGCCAAACGGAATGGTGTCCTGATGATGCGTGAAGCCGTGATCAATCACTTTGGCTTGGTCGATCTACAGGAGGATAATTCTATCGCAACCGAATCAGTCGGTGATCGTGTCGTTCTTCCTGTCGAGATCTTCGATCCTGAACATCCCACCTGGATGGAATCGGTGGTACGACAGGTGTACGATATCCGCAGCGATGACGCTCGATTCCGCCGGCAGATGAAAAACGCATTGGAGAAGACAACAGCTTTCCATCGTTATCGAGCCCATTACCCCGCTCGATACGCGTGGTCACGATTTTCGGCTCAGCCGCGAAACGACAAGGAGGCCCGTGTGCTGGCTGCACTCGGATTCAACGTCACACGTGGTGCTTCTGATCAGGTGGAATAGCCAAAGGAGCGCAGCTGGCCATCCGAATTGCGCCAATCGGTACGCACCTTAACGTGCAGCTTCAGGAATATCGGGCGATGTATGAACTCCTCGATATCCTCGCGAGCAAACGTCCCGATCTTTTTCAAGGCCTTTCCTCCTTTACCGATCAGGATGCCTTTTTGAGAATCGCGCTCGACAACTATCTCTGCATGGATGAGATCCTTGTCGTCCTCACGCTCTTCCCAGCTGACCACGTTTACCTGTGTTGAGTAGGGGACCTCCTGCCGATACAGCTTGAAGATCTTCTCACGAATGATCTCGGAAACGAAAAACTTCTCTGGTTGCTCGCTGATCATCTCCCGGGGATAGAAGGCAGGTCCCGCCGGAAGTCGCTTGAGCACCGATTGCATGACCACGTCCAAATTCTTGCCCTTCAGAGCTGAGATTGGAATGACCTCCTCAAACGCGTGTGCCTCCATGTACGCAGAGACCAGCGGTAGCACATCTTCCTGGCGAATCTTGTCAATCTTGTTCAGCACAAGAATGGCCGGGCGCTTACCCACGAACTTCAGACTGAGGTCGTCGACCTTGTCACGCGTCGCGTCGGCCATGAATACCAGAAGGTCTGCATCCGATGTGGAAGTGCGGACATCGTTCATCATGGCTTTTTGCAGCCCGTATCGAGGCTCAATGATGCCCGGGGTGTCCAGCAGGATGACCTGATGATCGTCTCCTGACAGAATTCCCAGAACACTTCGGCGCGTTGTCTGTGGGCGATGCGTCACAATGGACAGCTTTTGGCCCATGAGTGCATTCAGGAGCGTGCTCTTGCCAACATTCGGTTTCCCGATAAGGGCGACGTAGCCACAGCGATGGTTGCTCTGGTCAGGTGCTTGGTCTGCGTCAGGTAGTAAAGATTCAGGAGCCATGAGGGTTATTTTCTATGATCGATCGCATCTCTGCGACGGCGTGCTCGAATCCGATGAAAAGGGCCTTTGCTACGACAGCAAACCCGATGGAAACTTCCGCCAGGTGAGGAATGGCCGCACCGAAAGCGGGATAATTATGTGTGTCCAGACCGTGACCAGCGTGAACCGTCAGGCCGAGTCGATTGGCTTGATCTGCAGCTTCTGCAAAACGCGATAGCAAGCGTTCTCGCTCTGATTCTTTTGCCGCATTCGCATAGTCCCCGGTGTGGAGCTCGATCGCATTGGCGCCAACGTCCGCCGCGGCCTGAATTTGGGATGGTTCCGGGTCTACAAAAAGCGCCACTTGCTGCACGCCGCTGTCGTACAGCTTCGGAATGACCGTCCGCAGGCGTTGTGCATTGGCCGTTACATCCAGTCCTCCCTCTGTTGTGACCTCTTCCCGTCGCTCCGGTACCAATGTGGCCAGCGCGGGGCCCACGTCGCAGCAAATGTCGACGATTTCTGGGGCCAGCGACAGTTCAAAGTCCAACTTTGTGTCCAATTCTGCTGCAAATCGACGCACATCCTCGTCCCGAATGTGACGTCGATCCTCACGCAAATGGAATACGATTCCTGCGGCCCCACCACGAAGGCAAGCCTGTGCAGCTTCCAGAGGGTCCGGAAATGTTTCGCGACGCGCATTCCTGAGCGTGGCGACATGATCAATATTTATTAGGAGCTTCGTCATGGCGGAAGATCCAACGAGGAACGGCTTCATAAGAGAAGGGCAACTTGTGCCGTTCCCAGCGGTCTTGTTTGCGGCGATAGGGGCGTAAAACACCGACACTCATCGAATGTTTTGAGCGTTCTTTGCGAAGCTTTGGTGTTTTGCTTTTCGCTGGATAGGCACCTATTTTCGGTCCTCGTCGAGCCCATTGCGGCCCGCACCTTTTCTGATCCTTACGCACACTTCGAGAAGACAACAATGGCGTCTAGCAGCCGGGGAGTCCAGACCGCATTGCAGGTAGTACTCGCAATTGCCATCCTTGCACTCACCTACTTCCTGTATGAGTCGATCACGGCACCGTATGAGGCCGTTGAGCGTCAGAAAGAGTTGACCGAAATGACGCGTGATCGCATGGATCAGGTGCGTTCTGCGATGATCGAGCACAACCGTCGTGAAGGACGCTTCATCACAACGCTGGATTCGCTGGTAATGTGGCTGAATTCGGACTCCACGATGGTCGCTGGTGCTGACAGTATTTTCGGCGCCGGCTTCATGCCAGATTCTCTTCCGTTCTCACCGCGCACCGGAAATCGATTTGAATTGGCGGTGGTTGATACAACCCGAACCGCTACATATCGATTGGATGATCCCGATTCGGATGATTTCATCGGTTCCCTCTCGGGCGACGTGACTCAGTTGAACGCGGCCAGCTGGGAGTAATCTCCTCCCTGCCGGATCTCATTTTGGATTCGGCACCACCAGGTTCGTTTTGTCATGGCAGGCACCTCCACCGCTGGAGTTGAGTTCAGCCGCGACCTGATGCGCTACGCAGAGGTCGAGCAGAACGACGGGCACTTGAGACTGCTACGTCTGGGTAACTGTGCATTCGAGTTTGATGCCGAGGCCGTCCTTTTCGAGGGCCAGGATTTGTCGCTGCTTGGAGCGATCCGGGAGGCCATGGCGGACATTTTCAGGGACACTGAAGCCAGTAGCTTTCGATTTGTCATCCCCTCTCGCTTTCAGACCCGTTTCACCACGGCGGTTCCAATCGAGGCGGATGTAAATCTGCGCAGTGCCCTCATCGGATACGAGACGCGGTTGTTTACGAAGAACCAGGAAGGAGGGGACATTTTTCCTTCGCATCTTGGCTCGGACACAGATTCAAGTGCTCAGATGTTCGCCGTCTCCCACATCGATGATGCGGTATTCCGGTCCGTAAAGGCACTTGACTCCGTATTTCCAGAGGCGAGCTTCGAACTGGCTCCCTCGATGATGGCTGCTACACTGGCTTTCCGCCACGTCGCGCATCGTCGGCAACTGCCAGGGCGTTACTACCTCTTGGTCGGCTCCGGAATTCAAAACACGGACTTTATCCTGATGAAGGGGGCGGAGCCTGTGACGCAGGAAAGTGTGGAAGTCTCCTCGCCGAAGGACCAGGCGTATCGTGCATTGCTCTGTTGCAGCAGATTCGGCATTTCATGGCAGGACATAGAACGTGTTTTCGTCTACGGAAGTATAGAAGATGACACGCTGGTCCATGTGATGAATGAAGCATTCGGCCCTGAAGTGGAACGCATCAATCCGGGTGTCGTGGTTGGCTTGGATGCAGATCATTTTGGTGATTCGTTTCCCATCGAGGCATTCTTGCCCGTCATGGGCGCAGCTATCCAATAGGACCATGCGGATTATCGCAGGGCGCTTTAAACGACGTACGCTTGCCTCTCCCAGTGGGGATGCTATTCGGCCAACAACGGACCGGACCCGGGAATCCATGTTCAATGTGATCGGGGCGCGACTGGATCTGGAAGGTGCCGTTGTCGCAGACTTGTTCTGTGGTAGCGGATCTTTGGGTTTGGAGGCCTTCAGTCGCGGAGCGAGCCGCGTTGAATTCGTGGATCGAGAGACCACATCGCTCGCACTGGCCCGAAAGAATGCTTTTTCGCTGGATGAACATGCGCCATGCCGATTCATCAGATCGGACGCAAAGGCGTGGGCCCGGCAACAAACCCCGGAGGCTTACGACCTTATATTAGCAGACCCTCCGTATCACGCCGATGGGATCGAAACGTTGATCGATGTAATCCTTCCGCTGCTTCGGAACGGTGGGCTTTTCCTTCTGGAGCACGATCGATCCTTGAAACTTCCTGAGCATGTTGCTCTCGAAGCTATTCGTACTTACGGGAAGACAGCCGTGGCCATCTATCACAAGACATTTTCAGATGTCGATGCCTAAGGAGATCATGCCATGAAGCAGAAAGGACTGGCTCTTTACCCTGGCTCTTTCGATCCGTTTACCTACGGACACCAAGATATCCTGGAACGGGCTTGTGAGTTGTTCGATCATGTTGAGGTAACTATCGCTCGAAATTCGGAGAAGCATGGATTCTTCCCGACAGAGGAGCGGAAGCGGCTGGTCGAGGCCTGTACAAAGCATCTGAAAAACGTCTCTGTTGCTGTATTCGAAGGTCTTTTGGTAGACCATGCCACGTCGCGAGGAGCAATTGCCTTGGTCCGTGGCCTGCGTCAGGTGTCGGACTTTGACTATGAGTTTCGTATGGCTTTCGCCAACCGGAGATTGGCGCCGGAAGTGGAAACCGTATTTTTGATGACCAGTGAGGAACACGCTTTGATCAGCGCTTCCATCGTTCGCGAGATCCATCGCTATGGTGGGGATATCTCGTCGTTCGTGCCCCCTGTTGTGCAGGAAGCCATGACTGCTCGCTGAATCGTAGACCCCCATCATTCTGAAAGATTACCCTGTGAGTCACTCACAAACCTTCAATACCCGCGTTGCTTCGATGCAGCCATCGGCAACGCTGGCCATGACCGCCGCTGCGAAATCCAGGATCCGGGAGGGACATCCCGTGATCGGTCTTTCAGCTGGTGAGCCTGATTTTGATACCCCCGCAGTGATAGCTGAAGCGGGTATTCAGGCTATTCGGGACGGGCATACGCATTACACGGCAAACCCGGGATATCCCGAATTACGAGAAGAAATTGCCCGAAAGTTGAGCCGGGACAACGGTATTGAAGTTGATCCCAACCAGATCCTGTGTTCCAATGGGGCGAAGCAGTCTGTTGCGCAGGCGGTTCTGGCCTTGGTGCGAGACGGTGATGAGGTATTGATTCCAGCGCCGTATTGGGTGAGTTATCCGGAAATGGTGCGCTTGGCTGGAGGGACGCCGACGGCTATTCCGACGACGCATGAAACCGGTTATTTGTTGTCTCCGGGCCAACTGGAAGCCAGTATCACGGATCGAACACGTCTACTGATCCTTTGCTCTCCCTCCAATCCGACGGGAGGCGTTTACACGCCGGAAATGCTCGAGGGTCTCGTCGAGGTGCTTCGGCGACATCCGCAGATCTACGTCATCTCAGATGAGATCTACGAATACATCGTGTATGATACGGCTCATCGTTCGCTGGCCTCCTTTGAAGGGATGGCTCACCGAACGGTAACGGTGAATGGTTTTTCGAAAGCGTACGCCATGACCGGTTGGCGTCTGGGATACCTTGCGGCCGATACCGAAATCGTGAAAGCAGCAGCAAAGATCCAGAGCCAGCTCACTTCCGCTCCATCGAGTATCACTCAGATGGCCGGAATAGCTGCGTTAAGGCTCGATCCCGGCGTAGTCAGGGATATGGTTGTGGCCTTCCGCAGACGTCGGGATATGATGGTTGAACGTCTGAACGCGATTGAAGGGATTGTTTGTCCCGTACCCGAAGGAGCCTTCTATCTCTTCCCCGACGTAGGCTACTGGTTGGGCGCCGAGACGTCCGATGGGACGGTAATCCGGGACACGCAAGACCTGTGCATGTACATCCTGCATGAACACAATGTCGCCCTGGTACCCGGACAGGCCTTCGGTGGACCGAGTGGTTTGCGCGTATCCTATGCGGCCTCTGAATCTGACCTCATGACTGCTGCCGATCGGCTCGATGCAGCATTTGCTGGTCTTACCCTGAAAAGCGCCTAATGCCGCAAGACGGCTTCCGTGATCGATACTGGCTTCACGCACTTCTTTTCGTGCTGACGCTGGCGAGTACCGTGTTTTCTGGCGCGGAGATGGCTGGTCGTTTCCTGATTTACGAAGCAGCGCCGGTTCTCTTTCATCTCGGTCCGATTCCTGTTTCGACGGCTTTCCTGCTGGATGGACTCCGCTTTGGAGGCTCTCTGCTGCTCTTCCTGACCGTGCATGAATTCGGTCACTACGTTGCGGCAAGGGTGCATGGCGTCGCGGTTTCATTACCCTACTACATTCCGTTTCCTTTCAATGGTATCGGAACGTTTGGGGCTGTAATCCGCATTCGCGAGCAAGTGCCGTCCATGGGGAAACTGTTCGATATCGGGGCGGCAGGGCCAATTGCTGGATTCGTTGTTGCTTTCGGCGTGTTGTTGGTTGGATTCTTGACGTTGCCCGATTTTTCCTATGTGGACGGTTTCCCGGGTCATGAACCCTTGAAGGAATGGTTGGAGCAATACGGAGCTTGGCCAGAATCGCAGCCCGGGGTGGGAGGAGATGAGCAACTACTGACGTTGACCATCGGAACGACGCCGCTCTACTGGTTGATGTCCCAGTTTTTCGCTGATGTACCGCCGATGTGGGAGATGTATCACTACCCCATCCTTTTTGCGGGATGGCTGGGTTTGTTTTTCACGGCCCTCAACCTGCTACCCGTAGGCCAGCTGGACGGTGGACATATCCTGTATGCATTGGTTGGCCCCGTCTGGCATCGTCGGATTGCCCGTGCTTTTGTCTTCCTTTTGCTTTGGTCTGGCGGTATCGGATTCATTCGCGAGATCGAGCCGGTTATAGGCTCCTTTTCGCTTCCGATCGGACAGGTGTCCTGGATCGCCTTGTCCTTGATTCTATTCCTCTACTGTCAGCGCATCTTCCGTCGCAATTGGAAGCAGGTGACCTACGCGGTATTCGGTCTGACGATAGCTACGGCCCTCGGACTCAACAGTACCTGGATCGTGGATGTTTTCGGGTACAGTGGCTGGTTGATCTGGTGCTTGTTGATCATTTTGCTCATTCGTGTCGAGCACCCTCCTGTGGTGTACATGGAGCCACTGACCCGAGGGCGCAAAATCCTGGCCGTATGCAGTATGCTTATTTTTGCCCTGTGCTTCAGTTTCAAGCCGCTTTATATTGGGTAATCTCGCGTTCAACGTGGTACTCTAAATACATCCGATCTATCTCCGTTCAACGAAACGTTAGTCGCCACTGCCCGTTTGCTACCACCTTTTCCCTGAAGGGCATCATTTTTCTTGCGACCTGAACGGATTTACATGCTTTTGAGAGTGGATTCCAGCCTCCGGCTTGCCATCCAGCCACCCTGCTTCCGGGTTGTCCTGGCGCTATTCATAGTGGTTTTGACCGTAGCAGGGTGCGACTCTGCTCCCGGACCGGATCCTATGGATGCCTCGGCCCCTCGCATCGCGAATATCCAGGTTTCGCCAGATGTCCTCGCACTGGATCAGATTGGTGGGGAGGGGGATACGGTTACGGCTCCCATAACGGTGTCGGCCGATGTCTCTGATGATGACGACGATTTGGTGACCTTTTTCGTGGTGGTACGATCTGCACTGGCTGGACAACTTCCCCTCGCTCAGACTGAACTTCCCATCGCAGGTTCGGGCCGCATGCAGGCGGTTTTGGACCTTACCGTGTCCAGAGCAGAATCAGGTCGGTTCACAGTGTCCGTATTTGCCTCCGATGTTCAGGGCAATCTCAGCAACGTAGCCTATCACGTTATCGATGTCAGCGCCACCAGCGAGCCACCCAGTATTGTTCAGGTCATCATGGCCGACCGCGTGACGCGGCCTGCCGCGGGAGAGCCACCTCTGAATATTCCGCTGGTCGTGGAAGCGTTCGATCCAGACGGTCTCGACAATATTGCATTCGTGCAAGTGATCGTAAATGGAGGAACGACATTGCGACTCTGTGACGACGGAGGTCAAGCGATATGCAACGCGGGCTTTGGAGCCAGTAGTGGCGACGCCACTGCAGGAGATGGGCTGTTCACGCTCACCATCCAATTGGACAGCAACAATGCTGCGGGTACAAACACCTTCGAGTTCTCCGTAGTGGATCGCAGCGGACTGCGCAGTGCAACGGAAGTGCGAACGATTGTTGTGGAGTAAACGTGATGATGAATCGTGCTTTTTCAACATACCCCTATTGTCTCGCCGTGATGGTGACGGGATTGCTCACCCTGGGCGTTCCCAATACCAGTACCGCGCAGGACATTTCAGGATTGGATGTAAGCCCATTTGGCATCCTGAACAATAGCGTGGCCAATCTGCATGTCACACCCGATGCCGTATGGGTTGGACCCTATCTGAACGTTTCGGTCGATGCCGGAGCATCCTGGTTCTTACCGGAGACCGATTCGCTGTTTGGATCGCCCAATCGCCTTTTTTCCATTGATATAGAAGGAGAAACCATCCTGGCTGGTCTGGGACGTGCGGATAATTCGGGCGGCGAGAGCGTGCAAACTGCCGCTGGCTTCCTCGTCTCCATGGATGGTGGCCAAACGTTTCAGTTCCGCTTTCCCCAGCTGGATGATCCCGATGACGACACACAGGTGTACGGGATCTCTGTGCTGCCTGCTCTTCCTGTGATTGTGCCTCAGCAGAGCCCACCCTTCGATGTGGACATCGATCCCGCCTCAGGAGATTTCTGGGTAGCCGGTTGGGCAAGCGGTGTTCGTCGATCGCAGGATGGCGGCCGCACATGGGAGCGCGTTGTGTTACCCCCCGACGATCTTGATCGAATACGCCCGGAAGAGGCCTACTCATTTTCAGTAGAACCACGTCGTGGCGGGAATGGCTCACTGAATCATATGGGATTCTCTGTCCTCGTCGATGAGACTGGGACCGTGTGGGCCGGGACCGCAGGCGGCCTCAATCGTTCGCTCGATGGCGGCATATCCTGGGATAAGTTCAAGGCAGACGGTACCTCTCGATCCTTGACCGGGGACTGGATAATCTCCATCGAAGAACAAACGACAGGTCAGCAGCCAGTCATCTGGATGGCTACCTGGAACACGAGCGAGTCGGGAGGAGGTACCGGCCAATTCGGTGTTACCCTCACCAGAGATGGGGGCGCCACGTTTGAGCAAACATTGCCTGGAGAACGGGTTTATGATTTTGCGTTTGACGGTCCGCGTGCCTGGGTGGCCGGGGATGGCGGACTTTTCTTTTCAGACGATTATGGTCGAAGCTGGAATTCCATTACCGACTTTCGGGATCAGACAAATCCGACCCGACGCATTCGGGAGGATGCCGACGTGTTTTCTGTTGAAGTGGCAGGTGGAATCCTGTGGGTTGGCACCTCGCAAGGCTTGCTGCGATCGCTGGATAGCGGTATGACATGGACGCTCTTCAGGGTGGACGTACCGCTTAATCCAGATTCGCCATCTGACAGTGTTCCGCGCGTAGAAACATTCGCGTATCCCAATCCCTATTCGCCGGGAGCGGACGGCTTCATCCGAATCAAGTTCGATGCGGGAGCGGGTAGCTCCACAACCATCCGAATCTTCGACTTCGGGATGAATCTGGTTCGAGAACTCAGGGAAGATGGAGCGTCCGGCGTGACGGAGTCGCTATGGGACGGAAGAGATTACCGAGGCGTTCAAGTCGCAAACGGGACCTACTTCTACGAAGTTGCTGTGGGTTCGAAGCGCAGTCGTGGCAAAATTCTGGTGATTGAGTAGGGGAATGACGATGCGCAGTACAGCTAAGATATCGCCGATAGGCCGCTTTGCGGTCGGAATGATGCTGGGTCTGATGGTACTCGGTATGCCCATCTCCGAAGCCGTAGCACAGCATGCCGGTGCGTTTGCGCGGGTCGGTTTCGGAGCACGGGGCATTGCCATGGGAAACGCCCAGGCATCCGATGTCTTCTCCGGTGCCAGTCCGTATTACAATCCGGCGCTGGCCCCGCTTACAGAGGGGCAGACCATAGCGGCTTCGGTCTCTGCTCTCAGCTTTGATCGGAGTCTTCAGTACTTACAACTTGGTGCGCCACTGCAAGGACGTGCAGGTTTTGCCGTCGGTCTCGTTCATGCCGCTGTATCGGATATCGACGGCCGTGATAACAGCGGTTTTCATACAGGCTCGTTCTCGGTAGATGAGTATGCAGGCTTCCTCTCGTTTGGTTTACGACTGTCGGAGAAGGTGAGTGGAGGAATCAACCTGCAGATTTTCCAGAGTGACCTTTTTGACGGGTTATCGGCTGCCCGAACAGTGGGCGTCGACATCGGGATCGCCTACCGACTGCGGGAAAATTGGGCCATGGCCGTCGTGTTCGACGACCTGCTTGCTCGCTATACGTGGGATGGATCCGATATCGGAGGGAGTGGCTCCGAGGTGACCGATTCCTTCCCGCGACGCCTGCGCCTTGGCCTTTCGCACCTAGGTGGTGATGGAAAATGGCTTGTATCAGCTGAGCTGGAATCGAGGACCTCGTCGGCGACGCGTATCTCCTACGAGCCACGTATTCTCGGGGACGGGGCCTCCCGTATCAGAAATGAAGAGACCCTGACGCTGCAGGAAACTCGCTTCAGGGTAGGAGCAGAGGCTGAACTGCTGGAGGGATTTGCCTTGAGAGCGGGATTGGAGCAATTGGGAGATGAAACATTGGGATCATTCCGCCCCTCAGCCGGATTCAGTGCAGAGCAGCCAATGGGCGAGTTACGACTGCAAATAGACTACGCCTTCGGTTTGGAAGCGCAAGCGGGCGGCCGCATGCACTTCGTAACGCTTCGAATCGCGCTCTGAGGCACGTATACCCTCGCGCTATCACGTTAACCTTTGATCTCCTGATCTGATGCGACTTCGCTTTTTTCTTGCCGCGGCTTCCATTGCGATGAGTCCGCTGCTGGTATCTGCACAGGATTCTGGACTTTCGTTCCTGACGTTGGGAATTGATGCGCAAGCGCTGGCTAAAGGCGATGCTGGTGTGGCAACAAGTTCAGGGGCATTTGCCTCGTATTGGAATCCAGCCGGTTTGGCCGGTACCGAATCCGAGATTGGAGTCTCTCATCACGTCTGGATTGGAGATATTCGCACGTATGGCCTCAACGGAGCGTTCCGCGTGGGAGAACGATCGGGTATCGGCGTTTCGATTGTTGCAACGGGTGCAGGCAGCCTCGAAGCACGCGAACAACCAGGGGAGTCGGACGGCTTGTTCGACGCTCAATTCGTGAGCGCGGGAGCCTCTTTTGGTCATCAGTTCGGACCTTTGCGCGCCGGTGTTGCCGTCAAATTCCTCTCAGAGCGGATTTTCACGAACTCGGCAAACGGGTATGGATTCGACGTAGGTATTCAGACGGCTCTTCTGAACGAAACGGTACACCTCGGAGCCATTATGGCCAATATGGGCTCCATGGAAGAGCTCAATGTGGAGGCGACAGAGCTTCCTCGATTGCTGCGTGTCGGTGCTGAGGTATTTCCATTCCGGGCCATCACTGCACTGGACGGTGAGGTATTCCTGTCCACATCACTGCTCGCCGAAGTATCCCACAATTACGTGACTGATCGTACCCAGTGGCACTTTGGACTGTCAGCAGAAGTCCTTGAAACCGTGACGGCACGGGTAGGCTACTTGACCCATGATTTTTTACGTGATGTTTCGGCTGGCGTGGGTATCGAAATTGCCGATATCTGGTTCGACTATGCCGTGCTTCCTTTTGAGGACGGATTCGGTGGGCCGGGCCATATCATAACGGTCCGATACGGCTTCTGAGAACTGCTGCGGCGTTGCTCAGGGCGCTCAGCGTCAGAGATTCCGGAAGAGGTCAATCAAGGACGTGAAGCCCGTACCGGAGACCCCGGATCGTACGCGAAGGGAGCACCATGCATCGAGGATCATCATCTGAGTCGCGTGAATGGGGACTGCGATCCAGAAGCTCCTCGTGCGCCATACAAGGGCGCCCAGCGCAACACCACCGACGATTGACAAGAGCGCTTCGGGGATCGGCTTGTCATAATGCAAGATGGCAAACGGAACCGTCTGGACGAAAATGGCCATCAGGCCAAAAGCACGAGCCGTCCCAAACAGGACAAACCCCCTCCAGAGATATTCCCAGCCGATCCAATACAGAAGAAAAAAGGATTCATAGACCAGAAACACGCCCCAGTCACGCGATGCCGGAGCATAGTGTGGGTACTTGTTCATGAACTCCGGCGTCGCCGAAAGGAACCACGTACCGAGGGCAACGAGCGGTACGTAGAGCAGTGCGATTTTGGAGGCCAGCTTCCAGTCTCCAGCTCCAAGACCCATTTCCGACCAGGAGTTCTTGAATCCAAAACGCAGCAGCGCAACCGGAACGACGAACCCCAGGATGCCCTGGATGCCAAACCACCACACCCACCCGTGGAGTCCGGAATAGTTGTCGGTCAACAAAGGGGCAACTTCCCTTCGAAAGAACCCCCGATTGCCGTAGTTCATCTGAAGGATGACAGTCAGCGCCGCAAACAACAGCACGGTGGCCGTCTGTTTGTCAACCCGGCGCCAAGCGTTTACCAGCCGCTCCCATTCTGCCTTGAAGTCGATGCCCAACATGTCGCTTGTCAGACGTGGCGCTCAGCATGGTACGAGGAGCGTACCAGCGGACCGCTTTCCACATGCTCGATGCCTTTCGCTTCACCGACTTCTTTGTACCAGGCGAATTTATCTGGATGGATGAACTCTTCCACCGGAAGGTGCATGCGGGTGGGCTGCAGGTACTGGCCGATGGTCATCACATTCAGGCCAATCTCTACGAAGTCATCCATCAGAGCGAGTACTTCGTCGTCCGTCTCACCGAGGCCGACCATGATGCCGCTCTTGGTACGCAGCCCCTGGTCCTTGGATATGTGGAGTACATCCAATGAACGCTGGTAGACGGCTTGGGGACGGACACGTTTGTAGAGGCGTGGAACCGTCTCCATGTTGTGATTCATCACTTCAGGTCGGGCATCAATCACGATCTGAAGGGCGTCCCAGAGGCCACGGAAGTCTGGAATCAGGACCTCGATCGTAACCCCTTCAATTTCTTCGCGAAGCCGTTCGATGGTCTTGGCAAAGATTGGCGCTCCGCCATCCTTGCGCTCGTCACGGTTCACGCTGGTGATGACAGCATGTTTGACGCCCATGGTTTTGGCGGCGTTAGCCACACGATTGGGCTCATCCCAGTCCAGTCCTTCATCAGGGCGACCGGTCTTTACCGCGCAAAAACCGCAAGACCGGGTACAGACGTTACCAAGAATCATGAACGTGGCTGTACCTGCCGTCCAGCATTCTCCCATGTTGGGGCAACGCGCGCTTTGGCACACAGTGTGTAGACCGTTGCTTTCAATGGTATCGACGAGCTTCTTGTAGGTCTCGCCGTAGGGCAACTTCACTCGCAACCAGTCCGGACGACTGCCACGGACGTTTTCAACAGCAGGTGCTTCAACGACCGGCAATTCGAGCATGCCGTCCATTTCAGTCGCACCGCTCGCGGCTTTGAGCTGAATATCTCCGGGAAGAAGGGGTTTCCGTTTCGCTTCCATCGCTACGGGATTTGAGATGAGGTGGGACAACCTGCCCGTTCGTTGAATGATCCCCGAATTAGTAACAGGTGGAGTGAACTTTCGGTCGAAAGCAGTATCTTGCTGTGCTGCTCGTTTTCGCCTTTTCAGACGCGTACGCGTCGATTTCGGGGGTTTCGGGCCACCTCACCCGGATAGTATACATTCAAAAACGGTACGGAGTATGACCAATCGTAGGCAGATCACGCCAGATCAGGTGGAAGGAATATTCATGGAGCATACCAACGCAGAGGGTATGATGCCCATGGTGTTGGATACGCAGGCCAGTGGCGGTGTTGATCTGATCGACGAGCAGTCCAATCGGGCCTACATGGACTTCTTCGGATTCTACGCATCCAATGCGGTAGGAATGAATCATCCGAAGATGGTGGACGACGAGGATTTCAAAGCTCGTCTCCTCGATTCAGCTCTCAACAAGGTTACCAATTCCGATGTGCGCACGGTGCACATGGCCCGTTTTCTGGACACGTTCGGGCGCGTTGCCAAGCCGGACTACCTCCCCTACGCATTTTTCGTCTCAGGTGGAGCGCTGGCTGTCGAGAATGCCCTGAAAACGGCCTTCGACTGGAAAGTGCGGAAGAACTTCCAGAAGGGATATCGTCGCGAGGTCGGCACCAAGGCCCTGCATTACGACCAGGCTTTTCATGGTCGCAGTGGCTATACAATGACCATGACCAACACGGCCGATCCACGGAAGACCATGCACTTTCCGAAGTTCGATTGGCCGCGTGTATCGAATCCGAAGATCAAATTCCCGATGGAGCATCACATGGATGATCTCCTGAAAAGGGAAGAGGTCTCACTCAATCAGATCAAACACTATTTCCACTCGATGAAGGACGAGATTGCCTGCGTCATCATCGAACCCATCCAGGGAGAAGGCGGCGACAACCATTTTCGGAAAGAGTATTTGCAGGCTGTCAAGGATCTTTGTGTCGAGAATGATGCGCTGCTGATCTTCGACGAAGTGCAGACGGGTGTCGGAATGGCTGGCTCATTCTGGGCCCATCAGTCCATCGGCGTTGAGCCAGACATCATTTCCTTCGGAAAGAAAACCCAGGTTTGCGGAATCCTCGCTGGTCGCCGCTTGGATGAGGTCGAAGGACACGTTTTCAAGATGGGCAGTCGAATCAACTCGACGTGGGGTGGTAACCTGACTGACATGGTGCGCTTCGACCGGATTCTCGAGATCATCGAGGAAGATAATCTGATCGAGCATGCGAACGTCATGGGGGATCACCTACTGGCCCTGCTCGACGCGATGTCCGAGGAGACGGAATCGGTGTCAAACGTCCGAGGTCGTGGTCTTTTCTGTGCGGTCGACGTTCCGACCAATGAATTCCGTGACCGGGTGCTGCAACGCTGCTACGACGAAGGTATCATCATTCTGGGTTGCGGTTCGCATTCCATCCGCTTCCGGTCGCCCCTGACCATCACGCGTGAGGAAATAGACAAAGGCGTCGGCATTCTGCGCGACATCATCCTCAAGGTGGAGTCCGAGTACAAGCCGTACCGCAAGAAAGCGGGCCTCACGGATGCCCTGATGGATGGTTAAGCCTTACACGCTTCAGGAACAGGTCAAGGGCCCGGGCTCAATCATAGTGATCCATCTGAGAACCGGAAGGTCTTGAAATAAGAGCGGGGCGGCGATCAAAGATCGCCGCCCCGATTCTTTTTGAACCAGGACTGCTTCCGGCTCACATTCAGCTTGAAGACTTATTCGGGCATGGCCTGGCGTCGGGCACCGGACTTACCGGCAAGTTCTCCAGGCGTCATACCTGTATTGAGTTCAATCTTCTTGATCGTAACTGTCTGCGTTCCCTGAGGGGTTACTGCCGTTTGGCCCATGGAAAAGAGCAACCCGTCCACCTCCTGGTAGCCGGCCATGGTCGTCGTGGCACCTGCAGCTGACTGTGCGAGGATCATCAGTGTTTCCTTGTCTACCAGCAGCTCGGCGTCCATCCCAAACTGATTTGCTCCGATTACATAAACAGAGCGTTCATTGAACGTCGAATCTCCTTTGAGTGTCAGCTCACTGTCACCACCGAGAAGCGTCAACTCGGATTTGGGAGACGTGCGCATGAACTGCTCACGTGCAGCTGGGGGAAGCGATTTGATGTCCTGGCGCTGTCCGCCTTGCTCAATCCATCCTTCGAGAGGCGTGTAATAGGCTTTCATGGCCACTGCCTCGGCTGGGATGCCGTCCGGGCCATCCACAAGGCCCATTTCCGTAAATCCGTACCCCGGAAAAATGGACCACGTTTTCATTTCGAGCGTGATATTACCCATCGGAGTGATGGCAACAACCTCGATTTCTGCATACATGTCTTCGACGGCATTCCAGGAGGCCTCTCCTCCGGTCGCTTCAATGTGTGCTTTGATGACGTCCTCGGCCGAGGTCAGATCCTGGGCGAAGGTCGTGTTGGATGTGGTCGCGGCGAAAAGCAGCGCGACCGCAAGTAGGGAGAGTCGTTTCAGCATGAGAGTTGGTTGTGTGCTTCCGATATAGAATAGAGGCAGATACGGGAATAACGTGCTTTAGATGCACGTACGATGCTCATCGAGCCTAACGGAGGATGAGGGATAGAGATCCTGAGAAGTCCGATCAAGCTGTATCAGGAAGCGTCCTCAGCGTCGTCGGGATCATCTTCGGTCGGATCAACGGTGCCGTCAGCATCGGCAGGCGGGGCGTCGACACCTTCCTCAGCTGAGCCTTCAGCTGTATCCAGGCCTTCTTCTTCGTCTTCCACCATGATCTTTGTGACATCGGCAATCGAGTCCTCGCTACGCAATTTGATCACGCGTACACCCTGGGTGTTGCGACCCAGTCGGGAAATGCTGCCAATGTCCATTCGAATCATAATGCCCTGAACCGTGGAAATCATGAGGTCGTTCTTTTCAAGAACTCCCTTGATGGCCACGATCGGGCCTGTTTTCGACGTTGTTTTTTGGGCTATGATGCCTTTGCCGCCACGGGATTGGAGGCGATACTCTTCCAGAGCCGTTCGCTTGCCGTATCCATGGGCGCTGATGGTCAGGATATCACGCGCTTCGTCGTCGACCACAATCATGCCGATCACGTAGGCACCGTCGGCCAGTTTGATACCGCGTACACCGCGGGTGTTGCGGCCCATCGAACGAGCGTCCGATTCGTTGAAGCGGATACAGACGCCAGAGGAAGAAGCAATAATCACGTTGGCACTGCCATCCGTGAGGTGCGCTTCAATCAGCTCGTCGCCCTCGTCGATGGAAATGGCAATGATGCCATCCACTCGTGGGCGGGAGAAGGCTTCCAGTTGGGTCTTCTTGATCTGACCGCTCTTGGTGGCCATAAGGACGTAGTGCGAGTTCAGGAAGTCCTCGCTGCGGAAGTCTTCCTTCGAGACTGGTAGAACAGCACGAATGCGGTCCTCAGGTCCAATCTGGATGCAGTTACGGATGGAGCGTCCTTTCGACGTCCGGGTGCCTTCCGGGATTTCGTAAATCCGCAGCCAGTAGCACTTGCCCTGGTCCGTGAAAAAGAGGAGGTAGTCGTGGTTGTATCCCACGAACAGATGCTCGACGAAGTCCTCGTCCCGCATGGACGTACCCCGTTTGCCAACACCACCGCGTCCTTGCGCGGCATATTCGGTAGCAGACGTACGTTTGATCAGGCCCTGGTGCGAAACGGACACCACTACCTGCTCATCGTCGATGAGGTCTTCGATAAAGATGTCACCGCCGCCCGTGTAATCGATCTCGGTACGGCGCTCATCACCGTACTTGTCGCGCATCTCCACCAATTCCGTTTTGATGATTTCCATCCGGATCCCCTCCTTGGCGAGGATCTCGTTAAGACGATCGATCTCCTTGAGGATGGCTGCGAACTCATCTTCGATCTTCTGGCGCTCCAGACCAGTCAAGCGGTTCAGACGCAGTTCAAGAATTGCTTTGGCCTGAACTTCAGACAGGCTGAACATAGACTCGCCATCTGTAGGCAGTCCGAGTTTGATCAGCTGCTCTTTGGTGAGCTTGGACGGGAATACACCCGCCATGAGATTCTCCCGAGCCTCATCCGTGTCTTTGGAGTGACGAATAATGGAAATGACAGCGTCCAGATGATCCAGCGCTATCGTCAGGCCCTCGAGGATGTGGGCCCGGTCCTGCGCTTTGCGCAATTCGTAGCGCGTACGTCGCTGAACAACTTCGTGACGGTGATCCACGTAATGGTGGATCATCTCCTTCAGATTCAGGGTCTTCGGACGGCCGTGGACCAGTGCCACGACGTTCATTCCGAACGTCTGCTGGAACTGTGTGTACTTGAAAAGCTGGTTTTGGACAACCATTGGGACCGCATCGCGCTTCAGCTCGATGACGATGCGCATACCGTCGCGATCCGATTCATCCCTCAGGTCAGAGATCCCTTCGATCTTCTTGTCACGAGCCAGGATCGCAATCTTCTCCAGCAAGGACGATTTGTTGACCTGGTACGGGATTTCCGTAGCGATCAGGGCGTAGCGGCCCGGACGGATTTCCTCTTCATGGATTCGGGCGCGCATGACAACGCGTCCCCGACCCGTGTGATAGGCTTGACGGACTTCCGTGTGTCCGTAAATGATGCCACCGGTAGGGAAATCAGGTGCCGGCATCAACTGAACCAGCTCATCGATGGTGATGTCCCGGTTGTCGATGTACGCAACAGTGGCGTTGATGACCTCGGTCAGGTTGTGCGGCGGAATCTTGGTTGCCATGCCAACGGCAATACCGTCGGAGCCGTTGATCAGCAGGCTCGGAATGGCTGAGGGAAGTACTTCGGGTTCTTGTAAGGAACCGTCAAAGTTGTCCTGAAAATCGACCGTCTCCTTGCCGAGATCCTTGAGCATCTCCTCGGCCAGTCGGGTCATGCGTGCTTCGGTGTATCGCATGGCGGCAGCGCCGTCACCATCGATCGACCCGAAGTTGCCCTGACCATCCACCATGGGATAGCGCAAGGAAAACTCCTGCGCCATGCGGACCATGGTGTCATAGATCGCAGAATCCCCGTGGGGGTGGTACTTACCAAGCACTTCACCAACCACACGTGCACTCTTCTTGTAGGACGAGCCGGCACCCATGCCTTGCTCGTTCATTGCGTAGAGTACGCGCCGGTGAACCGGCTTGAGTCCGTCGCGCACATCGGGCAAGGCGCGGCTGACAATGACCGACATCGAGTAATCGATGTAGGAGGACTTCATCTCCTCCTCGATGTTGATCGGAATGATGCGTGAAGGGGTAGGTTCTGTCTGTTCGTCCATCCGCTGCTCTGCAGGAAAAACCTGCGCTCTCTGGCCAGAATGTGATGTGGTTTGGGGTCGAAAATTGCAGGCTTTTGAAGCGCTGCAATCATCTCAGAAAATATACGAAATTCGGTGTCTTGAAACCACATTCCAGCAGCATTGTGTACAGGTATGTTACCTCATGTGGCGCAACGTGTTATACTATATCGACGGGGGATATTTTTGACTGTTCAGAGTAAGGGTGCCATATGGGCGTCCGTTCGCTCAATAGGCCAGGGGAAATCCGTGCTTGCTGGTATCGAAATTGTGATGAATGCCGCTTCGCTATGCGTCTTTCGTTCGGCTCATCTGAAACTGAAGGGGGCCTCTCCGTACAGAGGGTCATGCCAGGCACTTCTCCTTTAACCAAAAGCATTTTCCATGCTCTTACGAACCACAGCGTACGTGAAGGTCGTCCTCCTCATCCTGGGGATGATGCTCGGCTCTACAGCCCGTGCTCAAGACGCTTCCGTCAGCGGATTCGTACGCGACGCAGAGACAGGGGAGACCCTACTGCTTGCCAACGTTCGCATCAAAGACACGCTGATCGGAGCAGCGTCCAACACGAGCGGATACTACACCCTCACGGGCCTTGAAGCAGGAGACTACGTCATCCAATACTCCTATATCGGGTACGAGACGCTCGAGCTTGAGATTAGGCTCGCCGCTGGCGAATCGCTTCGCCGAGATGCCGACCTGGCACCGCAGCAGTTCGAAGTCGATGAAGTTGTTGTAACCGCCGAGGCAGACTCAGAAGAAGAGCAGCGGCGTCTGGGGGTATCCAAAATGCAAACGGCGACCATCCGTCAGCTACCGACCATCTTGGAGCCCGATGTGTTTCGCTCCCTGCAGCTGTTGCCCGGCGTAAAGTCAGCCTCTGATTTTTCAAGCGGTCTGTACATCCGCGGTGGAAGCCCGGACCAGACATTGATTCTGCTCGATCGCACCGCGGTGTACAATCCGACCCATTTTTTCGGCCTCTTCTCCACGTTCAATCCGGATGCCATCAAAGACGTTCGGCTTTACAAAGGCGCCTATGGAGCGGAATACGGAGGACGGATCGGGTCCGTCGTGGACATCTACAACAAAGACGGTAACCGCCGTGAAAATGCCGGATCCGTCTCGCTGGGATTGCTCGCCTCACGCGCACTGATTGAGGGGCCGCACAAGAAGGGTTCATGGATGCTGGCCGTTCGCCGATCTACGGTTGAGCCGCTGCTGGCGATCGCGCGGAATGCGGATGTTGAAGGCATCCCGAATACGTTCTACTTCTACGACGCCAACGGAAAGGTAAATTTCGACTTGGACGAGAATAACCGTATTTCGACCTCGTTCTATGTCGGGCAAGACGTTGTTGATGTACCGATTGCAGAAGGGGTCGCTGCCAAACTGCGCTATGGAAACCGGACGGTCAGTACGAACTGGACGCATCTGTTTTCCGAGCGTCTCTTTTCCAACTTCACGCTGACCGGCTCCCAGTATTTCAGCAAGCCTGAATTCGAATTCGCTACGACGGAGGTATTCCAGACCAACGATGTGTGGGACTATTCGATCAAAGGGGATTTCGAGTTCCTACCAGACTCTCGTCACGCGTGGAAAGCAGGGTTCTGGGCAGGTAACTACCGGTTTGATTTCCGCAGCGTATTTGATGGTCTTGAAGGACTCAACCTGAAGACGCGCGCCATTTACACGAATGTTTTCGGAGAGTACGTCTTCCGGCCAACGGCTGATTGGACGATCACTTCCGGCATTCGAGGGGCATACTTCAGCGACGGAGACTACCTACGTTTCGAGCCACGCCTGTCGGTCGAAAGGCGACTTACGGATCGCCTGTTCGCACAGGTCGGAATGGGGCGCTATCACCAGTTCTTGACCCTGGTCACAAATGAGGCGTTTTCCGGGCTTGATACCTGGCTATCGGCCGCAGAAAACGTTCAACCGGCCTTTGGCGACCAAATTGTCACCGGTCTGAAGTTCGCCACTGACTCAGGCTTCCGCGTCGAATGGGAAGGGTACTACAGAACCATGAACGACCTCTTTTCTCTTAACCCATTCCTCCCGGATGTGGCGGGTCTGGATTACGAGGATTTATTTCATGTGGGCGAGGGATACGCTACCGGAAGCGAGCTCTTTCTCCAAGGGCGCATTGGTAGGTTTTCGGGATTTGCGGGGTATACCTACGGTCTCACGAAACGCCGATTCCCAACCATCAATGAGAATGAATACTACGCTCCGAAATACGATCGCACGCACGATGTGAACGTGACGACGACGGCACGTATTACGAGGAAATGGGAATTTACATCCGTCTTTACCTATGCCACGGGGCAGGCTTATACGCGGCCATCCTCCCAGTACAGACTGGGTAACTCTCCGTTTGAGGCTCAGCAGACTGACGTATTGGTTTCCCCCTTCAATGGCGCACGATTACCGGCCTATCACCGGTTGGATATTGGTTTCACGCGAAAGGCCAAGCTGTTTGGGGGCGACTCGGAGCTTCAGCTACAGGTGATCAACGCGTACAACCGCCGCAACATCTGGTTCTATTTCTACGAGTTCGAGGATGATGGTTCTGTGAGTCGAGAGGTGGTTCCTCAGATTCCGGTCCCGGTTCCCAATATTTCCTACACCCTCCGATTCTGACCGTCATGATCCAATCCATTTCCAATATGACTCCGATTATCCGTCGGCTGGGAACGGCCGCCATGATCGTGGCCATGCTGATTCTGTCGGCCTGCGATACAACAACTCCATCCAACCATGAAGCCGAGTTGGTGGTCGAGGGGTACCTGGTGGCAGGCGAACCGCTGCCTCCTATCTGGCTGACGCAAAGTCAGGATATTGATACCGATTGGTCGGATACGCAGTCTGCCGTAAGCACGGCATCCGTGCGCCTGGAATTACTGGCCGCAGACGACAGCGTGGAGGACGTATTCCCATACCAACGGACGTTTGAGGCTCCCGGAAAATTTGTCTCGTCTGGCGAGCATGATGTCCTCCCATCGAGGCAGTATCGGCTCGTAGCTGAGGCACCCGGTTTGCCTTCAATTTCATCGGTGACCCGAGTGCCCGAAGCGTTCGAAATACTCGAGGTCAGTCACTCCACAATCGAATACCTCGACCCTGAGCAATTCTCGTATTTGGTGACGCAAAGCCAATTTGATGATCGTCAGTCCATCTTCGTGTTTACCATTGCTCACGATGAGCCAGATGCCGACCTGCTTGTCCCGGCCTATGTAGAGCTGGTATTCGATCAAGAGGAACGAGATAGCGGAGAACCTCTGGTCCTGGATGAAGAAGATCGTCTTGAGCTGCAGCGCTTCACGTCGCCTCCGATCAACGAGGCCAATTACGATATTCTGCCCGACGGTACGCTGCGCGTGCGGTTGCCGTGGTTCGCTATCATCTTCTACGGGGAGAACGAAATCACCATGAGCGTGCTGGACGATAACCTGTACGACTTTCAGCGCTACCAGCAAGTCCAGCAAAACGGTGGCTTGCTCTCTCCTGGAGAAATCCCGAATGTGCTTGACCCCATTGAAGGAGGAGCGGGTATTTTTGGCAGCATGGCCCGGGTTTCGAGTCGGGTTACGGTCATTCCAGCAGCTGGTCAATAGCCGCTGTAATCGCCTTCCAGGGCCTTCCAGCGATCCCGAATTGAGACATTTTTGGGGCTTGGCACAGGATTTGGACATAGGCATCATAACACATTTTCTATTTCGGCTTGAAAGGACCAAAATGGCCTTTTCAAGCGGTTATGATGCATTTGACCTCTTCGGAACATATCGTCCGACGGAGTCGGCAGGTCTTGCTGCCGGCTGTTGTCTCAATTGTGCTCGCATTTTTGCCAGTTTTTCTGGCGGGCATTGCGAGTGCTCAAAACCTGACCCTGAAGCCACCTCAGATTGAACGGCGAGGGGTGCAGGTGAACAGTGTCCTGTTCCGGGCGGATGATTTTGTTACCCTGGGGTGCGTGCTCACGTCACCCGCAGCGAAGCAAGCGCTTCGTCACCCCAGCGCGCTCCCAGCATCGCACAGAGATCCTCCAGTGCTTCCTGATCATGCGCGTCGAAGGCGTCAGGAAGGTCTGAATCAACGTCCAACACGGCTATTACATCGCCCCGTTGCGTCATCACCGGAACGACGATTTCGGAGATGGTACTGGAGGAGCACGCAATATGCCCCGGAAACTGATTCACATCTGGCACGAGCTGCGTAGTACGTTCCCGGGCGGCGGCGCCACAGACTCCCCGTTCAAAAGGGATATCCAGACATCCATGCCCTCCCTGGTATGGACCAACCTGCAGATGTGCCGGACGAACCGTTCGATAGAAGCCGGTCCAGTGAAAATGATCGAACGCATGGTGGAGTTCGCACGCAACAGTAGCCATTGCGGCCGTCCAGTCACACGGCTCGGATAGTAGCGCATCAATCCGCGAGCGGACGACGTGATATCGGTCTAGGGATTCAGACACGGTAAGGGGAAATCATGGGGCCATTCTGCATCGGGAATCAACGGCAAAAAAAGGACCGAGATCCGGCATGAGCCACGCAAAAACAGGTTTTGTCCCCGTACTCTACTTTCGGAAGCGCCAAAAGCGCGAAGTCTCGAACTTAAGCCCTGAAAGTAGCATGGCCGGTATGGAAACCGTCATTGTGAGTGCGGAAGAAACCATTGAAATGGTAAGTGATACCCTGCAGAAACGTTATCCGTCGACGGTGTTTGCCGTTCGCCTCGAGGACACGGTCGAGCATATGGATGATATCTGTGGACTTGATGTCATATGGATTGATGGACCGTCCCGAGATCGGGTGGAAGATCTTGTCGATCGATTCCAAGGAGTAAACTGGGATCCAGCCACTGGAGCTCTGAAGTCCCGATCCCACTACGCAGTAACACCGGAAGGAAATCTGGTTCGCGTCGTCTTTAACGTGGACTACATTTTCTGTGACGGTCCCATGTTGGCCGCGTCTCCCTGACCCGGGAATAACGGCAGTGGCGACCTTCGACGCGCACCTCACGGTCAGTCCAGAAGACACTGCATGATGGTGACATCAACCCAGGTCTCATCCACAAAGCCTACTTCTCGCTGCGTTCCGACAACGGTGAAGCCGAACTTCTCATGCATTGCGATGGAGGATGCATTGGCAGCCCAAATACGAACCAACACGTGATGGAAACCGGCTTCTTGGGCAGCTTGCAGTAAAACGGGCTGGATAACGCTTCCCAACCCTCGGCCGGTTTCGGCTCTTCTCAGGAAGACAGAGGTTTCGCAAGCGCGTGCATATCCAGGACGCTCGGAGTAGAGCTTCACGACGCCCCACCCCTGAACCAGTCTGTTTTCTTCCAAGACCCATAGTGACTCGCGTTCGCTGAGTCCATGAAGGCGTTTGGTCATGTCCTCCGCTGTAACCGGATCCAGCACCATGGTGGCATCACGTGCTTCGATGGTCTCATTGTAAATCGACGCAATGATCAAGGCGTCGTCGGCGTGAGCGCGACGAACGATCAAAGAGGGAGAAGTGCTGGGTGTGGACATGCCCGGAAGTTAGGGCAGGATCTTCAAAAGGGATCAGAGTCGATCCAAAACGCGCTGAATAGCCGCTTCGGCGTCAACGAGATTCCCGATCTGTGCGCTGTGTCGGACGGGCCGGGATGTCTCCTCCAGAATCTTCCAAACATCCTCGTCTGAAATATCCGGATTGAGTGCGCGCATCATTCCGATGATTCCCGAGACGACCGGAGTAGACATGGAAGTACCGCTCATGGTTGCGTATCCGCCGCCCGTCTTGAGAGAAAGGATGTCCACTCCCGGAGCTGTAATCGGACGTGAGAGCGACGTATTGGTGTTTGAAAAACGCGCTTTGTTTAAATCGCGATCGATTGCAGAGACTACAATGACACCTTCTACATTGGATGGCATATGGTCGATGGCGTCTTCATTCGCATTGCCGGCAGATGCTACCACAATAACGTTGCGTTCCATGGCAAATTCGATCGCATCCCGAATGACTTTTGGCGTCTCGGTTTTGGCTCCCAGGCTCATGGAAATGACATCTGCTCCGTCTTGGGTGGCATCAATGATTGCCTGTGATATCATTTCGATGGATCCAAATCCCTGATCGTTGAGAGCCCGGTAACCGGCGATATCCATAAATCGGCCCTCCCAGTTGAGAGATGCGATTCCCAATCCATTGTTCGTGGCCGCTCCCGCGAGACCAGCGCAGTGGCTTCCGTGTCCATGCTCGTCGGTTGTGGCCGGAGAAGATGCAAACGTTTGCGATACATCTTCATGGTTGGCATCCACACCAGTGTCCAGAATGGCTACCAGCGCTTTACGCGCAGGCTCAGCATCGGCAATCATCCGATGTACGGCATGACCGTTAATGGCTTCCAGTGCCCACTGTTTGGACGCCAGTGGATCATCTTCCAGGATTCCCTGACTCGCTGAACGGAGGTGAAAGGACGAGGACGGTGTGTCCAGGTGAACATCGAAGTTCAACTCAATATGATCCACATTTTCCACATCCGAAATCAGGGCGTTCGTAAGAGGGCCTGAGGCTGAAGCGGATACATTGACCAGGTAAACCTGCGCCAGGTCGATGTCCTCAACCAAGTCCACAGTTGGAAAAGCACGCTCCCAGGACGCACCATGGCGTTCCAGCGTGCCAGCTACTTCGTCGATTGAATCATCGGGCCCCAGCTCCAGAATCCAGCTCTCCATGGCAACGACCGGTCGGTCGGGACCATCTTCCAATACGGATGCGACACTCAGTTTCTGCCACGCCAGCATCAAAACCGCGATCGAGAGCGCTCCGGCTCCGATGATGAACCACGGTCGCGCGTCAGCATCGCTGCGACGAAGCAACCCTGCAAGCAGCAGCGATCCGATTCCAATCTCGGTAGTAACGGCTCCGAGCGTAGTCCAGGCTCCCGTGAACTGGCTCACGTGCATAGATGCCGAGATCAAAATCAGCAGCATTCCACCGGTCATGTAAAGGGCGCCTCGCGATGTGCGGGTGGCCCCCAGGCCAAGCAGTAGGAAAGCCGAGATCGTAACCAGACCTGTCAACAGCATGATGCTCTCACGTAGATGATTGGGATCAGTTGGCCGCCTCGATATGCTCTATGTCCACATGTTCACCCCATTGGATGGAGCTCAGCACTTGGACCGGAGCCAATAGCGCAATGACGCGCTTTCCCTGCTCGCGCAGACTCGCAGGTAACGGATGAACGGGTACGAATCGTCTACCGTCGTTGGCAAGAAGAGCCCAGAAGCCTCCTTCCAATTCCATGTACACCACGGTCCCTTCGATTGTCATGCCGTCACACTGATTGATGATGATCTATTGCGCTACGAGGTCGAACCGGGTCGTGTTTCACCGGTTAACCTGTCAATTCCGTTACGCGCAACATCCGCTGACCCCTCCACTCACGGCATGAGCATCATTCCAGATAATGCAATCGAAGAGGTCCGAAGTCTCTCCGACATTGTTGATGTCGTGGGGGATTATGTGCGACTCAAAAAAAGAGGGTCCAATTTTGTCGGGTTGTGTCCTTTTCACACGGAAAAAACGCCTTCCTTCAACGTCAATCCGTCCCTTGGCATATTCAAGTGCTTCGGATGTGGTCAAGGAGGAGATGTGTTCAGCTTCGTCAGCCAGGTTGAAGGGCTCAGTTTTCCGGAAACCGTGCGCCTGCTGGCGGAACGATTTGGTGTAGCTCTTCCCGAGGATGATGGCCCTGGTGAAGAGGCTTCTGAAAACGAGGCCATCTACCACGCCCTGCGATTCGCAGCACGGTTCTTTTACAAGCAGCTGGGGGAGGATGGGGCAGAGAAGGCACTCGACATTCTGAAAGAAAGAGCAATCACGCCTGAGTCCGTGAAGACGTTCGGGATCGGATTTGCTCCTGACGGTTGGGATAATTTCTTGTCTGAGGCCCAAAAGGCGCCCATCGATGAGGATATTCTGGAAAAGGCAGGACTGATCATTCCGCGGAAAGATGGATCGGGCTTCTATGACCGATACCGCTATCGCCTCATTTTCCCCATTTTCTCTCATGTAGGAAAGGTGCTTGGATTTGGAGGACGCATCATCCGTCCCGATGACGAGCCGAAGTACATCAACTCTCCCGAGACGCCCGTCTACAACAAGAGCCGGGTGTTGTATGGCTTGTACCATGCCAAAAACGCCATTCGAAGCCACGAAGAGGCGATTCTTGTTGAAGGATATACAGACGTCATCTCACTGTACCAGGCGGGTGTTCAACACGTTGTAGCCTCCTCTGGAACAGCCCTGACATCAGACCAGGTGGCTGCGCTTGCGCGCTATGCAAAAACTATCGTGCTGCTCTATGACGCAGATAAAGCAGGGTTGAGAGCAGCTCTACGCGGCATCGATCTCATCCTCAAGAGCGGGTTGATCCCATACGCTGTTCGCCTTCCTGAGGGAGAAGACCCAGACTCGTATGTACGGACGTTTGGCGGCCCGGCCTTCGAGGCGTACCTGAAGGAGCATCGGCAGCATTTTGTGGATTTCGTTTACGAAAATGCCAAGCTGGCCGGCAGCATGGAGACGCCCGAAGGCCGGGCCGCGGTCCAGCGTACCATTGTCCAGTCCGTTGCCTTGATCCCAGATGATCTGGTCCGCGAGTCGTATCTCAGAACGGCGTCAGGTGTACTGGACATTCCGGATGTGCAACTGCGTCCCGTATTGGAGGCGGCCCGGCGTGGTGAACATCAGGCCGCTATCCGACAGGAACGTCGGAAGGCGCGCATGACGTTGGCCGGCGATGAACAGCCGGCTCTGAAGAAGCGGATGAGCGAGGGAGGCAAGGCGCTCCCGTCAGAAAAGCGTTTACTGCGCATCATGATTGAAGGCGGCCTGGATATGGTGGAATGGATCATGGGCAACATGCCGATGTCCGACTTCACCGATGGTCCGTCCCGACGCATGGCGGAAATGCTGGTGCAGCAGTATGAGGATGATGCGTTCGACCGCAATGCCTTCCTATCACCGGCAGTGGATGATGCCATTCGGTCGCTGACCGCTGAGATCATGACATTGCAAGAAGAGCCATCCGAGAATTGGACTCGCCGCAAGAATATCCGTGTCCCTGGATTGGATGAGAATGCTGCAGAAGCGGCGGCCGGTGCGATGGTGTTGCTGAAGCTTTATCGACTTCGGGAACGGGAAAAGGTGCTTCGTCAGGACATCTATCAAGCCGAGTCGGAAGGGCGCGATACTCATGAGTTGAACAGACAGCTCGTTGAATTGAAGCGATTCGAAAAAGCCGTCAAGGAGCGAAAGTTTATTGACGCCGTATAACATGTTCTGAGTCAACGGGATAGAGGCATGGCAGATATTTCGCGATCAAGGCATTTGGAACATGAAGGCAGGGAGACTGGCTCTTTTCAGGCTTCCTATGAGCTGCTGGAAGTTGTCCCGCGGGCAACGCAACCGCATGCTGTAACCGAGGCGACCAGGACGGGGAGCCATCGACTGCTGTTCAACCGCGAGTTGAGTTGGCTGGACTTCAACTGGAGGGTGCTGCACCAAGCCCGCGACGAAAGGGTCCCCCTGTTGGAACGAATGCGCTTTGTCGCTATCGCCACGTCCAATCTGGACGAGTTTTTCCGGAAGCGTGTGGGTGGTCTGAAGCGGCAGCTGGCCGCTGGAGTGCAAAGACCCTCACCAGACGGACGCACCCCAGGTGAACAGCTTCGCATGGCCAGGGAAGCGGTGTTGGAAATGAACCGGGCCCTCTCCCTCGTGTGGGAAGAGACGTTGAAGCCGGCTCTTATGGAGAAGACCGGTATTTGCATCAAGGACTATGATCAGTGTTCGCAGGTGCAACAGAATTGGCTCAGGAATCACTTTTTGACGCACATATTCCCGGTTCTAACGCCTCTGGCGGTCGATCCTGGTCACCCGTTCCCGTTCATCTCCAACCTGAGCCTCTCGCTTGCCGTTACGCTGAAACACCCCGGACGCAAGACCGAGCATTTTGCCCGCATCAAGGTACCGACCACCGAGGCCCGGTGGATTGCGCTGCCCGATGGGACAGGTCATATTCCCATTGAGCAGGTCATTGCCCACAATGCCGGAGAATTGTTTCGGGGCATGAAAGTGGTTCATGTTCATCCGTTCCGGATTACGCGCAATGCGGACCTGAAACGAGATGAAGAAGTGGCTGATGATCTCATCGAGATGATTTCCGAGGAGCTGCAAGAGCGCCGTTTTGCTCCGATAGTGCGTCTGGAAGTGGCCTCAGACATGCCTCAGGATGTGCGAGAACTCTTGGCTCGGGAGCTCACTCTGCGCTCCGATGACGTCTACGAAGTGGAAGGAGATTTGGACCTGGTATCCGTAGGTCAATTGGCCGATCTGGATTTTCCAGAGCTGAAGCACGAAACGTGGGACCCTGTTACTCCGCAACGTTTGTTACATGAGGGCGAAGTGAAAGATCGCCTCAATATTTTCGAGATTCTGCGCAAGGGCGACCTGCTGGTACATCATCCATACGAGTCATTTGCTTCGACGGTGCTTCGATTTGTGGAGGAAGCTGCGGCTGACCCGCACGTTTTGGCCATCAAGCAAACACTTTACCGCACCTCAGACGAGTCTCCGATCGTCAAGGCATTGCTCAGGGCAGCCGACGCGGGTAAGCAGGTAGCGGTACTGGTTGAAGTGAAGGCCCGGTTCGATGAGCAGAACAACATTGAATGGGGCCAAATGCTGGAGCAGCATGGCGTCCACGTCACATATGGGCTGGTAGGACTCAAAACGCACTGTAAAACGACCCTCGTCGTCCGGCGGGAAGGGCAGGAGTTGCGAACCTATTGTCACATTGGAACGGGCAACTACCACCCGTCTACCGCGAAGTTGTATACGGACCTGGGATTACTCACCCGCTCCCGTCAAATCGGCGATGATCTTGTAAATCTATTCCACTACCTGACGGGATATGCGCCAGAGCAGCATTACAAGAAGCTCATCGTTGCACCTCGCGACATGAGGACGCATTTTGTGGAACAGATCCACCAGGAAATCGAACATCAGCGCCTGCATGGCAACGGGCGAATCATTGCCAAGATGAATGCCCTCGACGACCTGATTCTCATCAACGAGCTTTATAATGCGTCCCAAGCCGGTGTCCAAATCGACTTGCTCGTTCGAGGTCATTGTCGTCTCCGCCCTGGCGTGCCGGGCTTCAGTGAAAACATCCGGGTGACCAGTATCATCGGTCGCTTCCTGGAGCACAGTCGAATCTACTGCTTTGGCAACAACGGCGATCCGCGCTTTTTCCTTGGAAGTGCGGACTGGCAACGACGGAACCTGGATGACCGCGTGGAGGTCATCGTTGAAATTCGAAAAAAGGCGATGCGCTCTCGTTTGCAGCGCATGCTGGACTTCTGTCTCGAAGATGGTGCCTCGGCGTGGGAATTGGATGCAGAGGGAATCTACCGTCTGCGCTCATCTGGAAGCGAGGAAGGGATTTACGGCACACATCAACTGTTCATGGATCGTGCTCGCCGACGCAAGGTATCTTCTGATCCGCCCTGGGATATGTAACCGATTCGATTGCATGAGCCAACTTGAACATCGACTCGACGCTATCGAGTATAGTGGAGCTGCCAGGCTGCACGCCATCATCCAGAAGCCCGCTGTTGGTGTGCACGTCCGTGTTGACCGTGCGGATGTCGTTGAAGGTCTCGGGCTCGAGGGAGATCACCGGAAAAAAGACTGGTGGAAAGGAGAGCGCATTCCCGAGCGGGAAGTCACCGCCATTTCCAAGGAGATAATGGAAGTCCTGGAGACTGCTGTGGACGTTCCAGGGGACAATCTGGTGCTCGAAGGAGTGGATCTGCGCGCATTGAAACCCGGGTGCCTCTTGCGGGTGGGGCCTTCTGTGGTGTTGCAACGTGCCCAGAAAACACACCGCCCTTGCGACCTATTTGCTCGTCGGATTTCGGAAGAAGCGCGGAAAGCCGTTGCGCAATGCGAGCTTCGAGGCGCCCTTTTTTCTGTCGTACACGGGGGAACGCTCTCGTTGGGCGATTCCATCATCATTGAATCCCAATCCTGAGCATGAAAGACTTCAGTAACAGGGCCACCGGGCCGGGAATAGTTCTCATGGTCATGCTGATGGCCGGCTCGATTGCGATTGGATGCACGTCGGCTCCGGCTCCGGGCTCTGGAGCGGAAATTTACACGCGTTACTGTGCTACCTGTCATCAAGGTGATGGCAACGGGATTGAAAATGCATTTCCCCCAATTAGAGAAACAGAATGGGCAAATGGGGACAAAGGTCGCTTGATCAGACTGGTTCTCTATGGCATGCAAGGACCCATAGAAGTGAAAGGTCAGTCCTACAATAACGTGATGACGCCGCACGGATTTCTGACAGACGAACAGGTTGCGGCTGTATTGACCTACGTCCGTACAAACTTCGGCAACGATTCTGATGCCGTTTTAGCCGATGAAGTAGCACGTGTACGTGCTGCGGAAGGGGATCGCGGCCTCTATCGATCGGAGCGACTCACGAACCGTATTGGCATCCCGCAACCGGACAGCTCGGCAACAACGCCCTGATTATCCCGTCCGGTTTTTTCTAGAGCTGCTCTACCGCTCCCGCATTCAACAGTGATTGAATGTCTGCTTCTGATTTTCCGAGTACTTCCCGCAAGACGGTCGACGTATCGGCTGCATACGCTGGAGGTTGAGAGATGTGAACCAAGCCTTCTGGAGCCGCAGGCGGCCATATGGCTGTTTCTCGTACACCGCGTGCAACCCCATCCGTGCCGGGAAGCTGCAGGTAGTCAGGCGCTTCATCAAACACTTCGTTCATTTTGCGAACCGCGCCTGCCGGAATACCGACGGCCTGGCAGGTAGCCAGTAAATCATCCCTATTGTGCTGCCGGATTGCCTCCTGAAGCGTCTCTTTCAGTTCTTGCCGATGGGCAATACGGCCCTGGTTGATTTCAAAACGTTCATCTTCGGCCAATTGGGGCAGATCCAGAATGTCACAGAGTTTCCGAAATTGACGGTCCGTTCCGACGGCAAGCACCAGAGATCGCCGGTCGGCTGTCTGGTAAACAGAACCGTAGGGTGCAATATTGGGGTGCTCCGAGCCCAGTGCTTCCGGGATTTTTCCTGCCACCAGCCAGCTGGTCGCCTGGTTGGTGAGTGCACTCACGGCCGCGTCGAACAAGCTGACGGTCACATTCGCTCCTTCTCCCGAGGAAGCCTTACGCAAAAGTGCCATCAATAGGGCTTGTTTGAGCTGATGCCCCGCCAGAATGTCCATGAGCGGCACCGGCATTTTCGTCGGGCGCCAATTTCCGGATCTGGGATTGCTGTTGATGTAATAATAGCCGGCTTCTGCCTGAATGATGGCGTCGTAGCCGGGCCGATCCGAGTCAGGTCGATACCCGATGATGGACCCGAGAATTACGTCAGGCTTGATCTGGCGGAGCGTTTCGTAGTCTGCTTGTAGCTTGTGCGCTGCCCGGGGGATATAGTTGCTAATAACCACATCCGAGTTGGCAACCAGGTCGTGCATGACCCCGATACCATGTTCAGATTTAAGATTGATGGCAATAGACTGCTTGCCCCAATTGCAGGAATAAAAGTAGGAGGTGCGGTCAGAGTCTGCTTCCCCCGGCATGCGCCAAGTGCGCGTCACATCCCCACGCGTGGAAGGGTTCTCTACCTTGATGACCCTCGCGCCGAGCTCTGCAAAGAACTGGCCGACGCTGGGGCCGGCCAATACACTCGCCAGTTCCAGGACGGTCATTCCAGAACAGAGAGATTGCGTCCAGGGAGAGCTGCTCGCTGCAGCATCAGGGCTCATGCGCCTGGAATCCCCGGTTCGGTCATATGGCGTACATCGAGTACTTCATTCAGTGTAGTCTCGTCCATGAGCTCCATTTCGAGAACGACCTGGCGAACCGACTTTTTCTCAGCAGCAGACTTTTTGGCCACTTTTGAAGCCATATCGTAGCCTATGGCGCGGTTGAGAGCCGTGGCAATGGAAGGGTTCAGTTCCAGCAATTCTTGACAACGCTCTCTATCGGCCTGAATACCAACGAGGCATCCAGTCCGGAATGCATCCATGGCACCGGCCAGGATGTGGATGGACTCCAGCATGGCATGTCCCATCACGGGCATCATGACATTCAACTCGAAATTCCCGTGCTGTCCTCCAGTGGTAATGGTTACATGATTGCCCATCACCCGAGCTGAAACCATCATCATGGCTTCCGAAAGGACGGGATTCACTTTACCCGGCATGATCGATGAGCCGGGTTGAATGGCGGGGAGCTTGATTTCTGATAGACCTGACGTGGGGCCCGAGGACAGATGGCGGATATCGTTCGCAATCTTCATCAGGGCCACGGCAAGCGTGTTCAAAGAGCCAGATGCGTGGACGAACGCATCCTTGGCCGCTTGCGCCGCGAAATGGTTATCGGCCTCGCGGAAGTCTATGCCGGTTGAGGTCGAAATGTGCTGTATTGCCCCTTCGGCAAATCCTTCTGGACAGTTGATCCCGGTTCCGGTGGCCGTTCCTCCCAGTGCCAATTCTTTCAGTTCATCCATGGCGACGTTTATGCGGGCTATCGACTGGATGATCTGAGCGGCATATCCGGCAAATTCCTGACCAAGTCGAACTGGCGTAGCGTCCATCAGGTGGGTTCGTCCTGATTTTACTACGTCATCGAATTCCACCGCTTTGGCTTGCAGGGCATCACGGAAGGCTTCCAGGGCCGGGAGTAGGTCTTCTTTCATTGCCACGACCGCAGAAACGTGCATGGCGGTGGGAATCACATCGTTCGACGACTGTGACATGTTGACGTGATCGTTCGGATGAACGGTCTTATCGCCCTTGTTGCCACCTCCGGCTACCGTAGCCAGATTTGAAATCACCTCATTGGTGTTCATGTTCGATGAGGTCCCTGAGCCCGTCTGGAAAATGTCCAACACGAACTGATCATCCACCTCACCCTGTCGAACCCGTTCCGCTGCAGCCACAATGAGATCGGCTTTGTCTGCCTCGAGAATGCCCAGATGATGGTTGGATTTCGCTGCCGCCATCTTGATGGTGCCCAGCGCCTGAATGAAACGGCGCGGAAAGCGGATTCCTGAAATGGGGAAATTGTCGAGGGCTCGCTGGGTTTGAGCGGCATACCAAGCATTTGCCGGCACGCGCACTTCGCCCAGGGAATCGTTTTCGATTCGGAAATCATCCGAGTGGAAATCGCTCATGGATCCGCTCCAAGGGGTTGAATACAGCAGAAAAATAGAGGTTCAGGGGAATATATCCGTACGGTGAGCTGGGCGCTGTTGAGCTTTGCTGAAATCGGGCATTTTCCCGGTGTATCTTGAGTGTACAGATGAACAAAGCCCTGGATTTGACGGGCTCAAGACTTCAAAGCGTGAAACTCCCAGTCTGTACATCGTCCCCATGTCACTACCTCTAATTATCTCTGACGCGGCCTCCATGCGTGAATGGGTACGGCGGGAGCGCAAGGAGGGGAGACGTATCGGCCTGGTGCCAACAATGGGAGCGTTGCACGAAGGACACCTGACGCTGGCATTAGAGGCGTCAGCTGCGTGCGATCGGGTGATTGTTTCAATATTTGTGAACCCCACGCAGTTCGGTCCAGGCGAGGATTTCGAGGCCTATCCTCGGACGCTGGCATCCGATGCTGAAAAGCTCGCTGCGCTCAAGGTTGGCGATGTGATTTTCGCACCAGCAGTCGAAGAGATCTATCCCATGGGAACGAATGTGACGTGGGTTACCGTAGATCAGATGGGAGACTATTTGTGTGGCTCGACCCGCCCCGGTCATTTCAGGGGGGTTACTACCATTGTCGCCAGACTTTTCGCCATCTGTGAGCCGGATGAGGCGGTCTTTGGACTGAAAGACGCTCAGCAGTTTTTCATTCTGAAGCGTATGACGGCCGAAATGGGATTTGGCGTCGTTTTGAGAGGCGTTCCCACGGTGCGCGAGCCTGATGGGCTGGCTATGTCCTCCCGGAATCGGTATTTGACTCCTGAAGAGCGAGCCGCGGCACCTTTGCTGAATCGTGTGCTGTCAGAAGCACGGGAAACCCTGATGCGGCAAGGACCTGTTGACGTGAATACCATGCTGTCGAAGGCGAAGCAGCGTCTGGAAAGCGAACCACGGTGCCGAGTGGACTACGTGCAGCTCGTGGACACAGCGACGCTGCAGCCGCTGGAACGGGTAAGGTCTGGAGACGAGGTTCTTATGGCGCTTGCGGCATTCTTTGGGGCGGCCAGATTGATTGATAATGTGATTGTTACCATCCCCTGATGCCATCACCTCCCGGGCCGATTACGGTCTGATCAGTGGTGTGTCTGAATAGACGATGAAGCGAATCCTGGAAGGGAAACCTGTCGATCATTGAACGATTACAGCGCCCGGATCCTCCTTTGACTGCCCAAATCCAGACGTCGATGACTCTTTCCATGTTCAAAGCCAAGATTCACCGTGCGACGGTGACCCAGGCCGAGCTGTACTATGAGGGTTCGGTCACCGTGGATCAGGGTTTGTTGGATCTCGCCGGAATCCTACCCTACGAAAAGGTTCACATTGTGAATGTGAACAATGGGGCGCGTCTGGAGACCTATACGATTCCTGCCAAAGCTGGAAGCGGGACCATCTGTCTCAATGGACCTGCCGCTCGGTTGGCAGCAACGGGGGACGAAGTCATCTTGATTTCCTATGCCCAGATGACTCCTGAAGAGGCGCTCGAGCACGAAGCAAGCGTTGTCCTGGTGGACGAAAAGAATCGTCCGAAAGAAATCCTGAAGCAATCGGTCTCAAATCCAGAGATACACTCTGCCTGAGTGGTCAGCGCCCAGGTTGAATCACCGACGGTGTTGCGAGAGAATCGGTACCCTCAGGAGTGAGCGCGCCCTGGCTCATCGTCTTCGTAAAACTTTGAATACGCGCTGATGATGTCCTTCACCAGGCGATGGCGGACGACATCTTTTTCATCGAAGTACACGAATTCTATTCCGGTAACTCCAGACAGGATGTCCTTGGCCTGAGCCAGACCGCTGGCGTCGCGTGATGGAAGATCAGTTTGCGTCAGATCTCCCGTGATGATGGCACGGCTATTGGCCCCAAGACGCGTCAAGAACATTTTCATCTGCAATGCCGTGGCATTCTGAGCTTCGTCCAGGATCACAAAAGCAGAATTGAGGGTGCGTCCTCGCATGTAAGCCAACGGGACAATTTCGACCGTGTTGTTTTCCATGTAGGATTTCAGCTTCTCTTTCGGAAGCATATCCTCCAGCGCATCATACAGAGGGCGCAGATACGGGTCGACCTTGTCGCGCAGATCGCCCGGAAGAAATCCGAGTCGCTCGCCTGCCTCAACGGCCGGCCGACAAAGCACAATGCGCTTGACCTGCTTGGACTTGAGCGCCGCAACAGCCAGGGCGACGGCGGTATAGGTTTTACCTGTTCCCGCAGGCCCAATGGCAAAAACGATATCGTTTGATCGTGCCGACTCCACCAGCTTGATCTGGTTGGGAGTCTTTGCTTTTACGCTTCCCCCATGGGGGGTGAACAGCACCGTATGACCGGATCCCGTACGACTGAATGCGCCTGGAGCGCCGTCGCCGCTCGAGAAAAGCGCGAGGACGGTATCCACATCGTTCTCGGTGAGATTACCGTTGCGATTCAGGAGAACGATCATTTCGTCCAGAATCCGGCTGATGCTGTTCAGGTCAGCATCATCACCCTGCAGGACGACCTGGTTGCCGCGGGCAACGATCCGGGTTTGGGGAAACGCTGCTTCGATGCTTTTCAGATAGATATCATTGAAGCCGAAGAGGAGAAGGGGTTCGGCCTGTTCAATTTCCAGTCTTCTTTCTTTCAAATCGGGCGTCGCTACCTCGTATTTTCCGGTTGAGCACAGAACCCTCCGGATGAGTCATATAATGAGCATTCCAGCCTTGGAACCACCCATATCTCGAAAATTCGTACTCGAATTTACAAAAATGAGTGGCGCAGGAAATGATTTTATTGTCATTGATAACCGCTTTTACCGCTTTTCAGGAGAAGAGTTGTCCACGATGGCAGCCCGATTCTGTCCCCGACGCACCGGCGTAGGAGCGGATGGACTGTTGTCTCTTCAGGTTGCTGATCGGGAAGAGGTAGACTACCGAATGGCTTATTTCAACGCCGACGGATCCTTGGGAACGATGTGCGGCAACGGGGCGCGCTGCCTTGCGCACTTCGCTCATGAGGCGAACGCGGGTGGTCGCCAGTTGACCTTCTCTTCAGATGCTGGAATGTATCGAGCTGCGATTCTGGATCACGACCTGGTGCGCTTGTTTGTGCCGCCTCCGGCCTCGTTCAAACCCCATGTACCGTTGGATGGGTCGCTACCTGAAGAGGCGGAGTCTTGCCACTATCTCTGGACGGGGACCGAGCATCTCGTAGTTTTTGTTGACGATGTCCAAGAGATCGATGTCGCGAACGTCGGACCAGGATTGCGAAGTAATTCGGCACTTGGAGATGCAGGGGCGAATGTCAACTTCGTCCAGGTCCTGACCTCGGATAGTAAAGGGGCAGAAACGCGTTTGCGCGTACGTACCTTCGAAAAGGGAGTTGAGGCGGAAACGCTGGCATGTGGTACGGGATCAATTGCGTCAAGCATGGTCGCGGCCCTTACTGGTCGATCAAAAGCAACTCGATTTGATGTTGAGATGCCGGGCGGCGTGCTTTCTGTCGGTTTCGACGGTACAGCAGAATCCCCTGAAAACCTGTATCTCGAAGGATCCGCAACGACCATCTATCGAGGAAATTTGGAGCTGTGATCCGCTAGCTTGGAATGCGCTGTAGCACTCCCGGGTCATTTGCCAGGGATGCATGAATCTAAAGAGGGCGCCCGCCGAATGGCGGGCGCCCTCTTTGCAGGGGATTTCCCCTTGATCTCTTCTGGGACACGCAGTCCCTGAACCGAGTGAAACGCCGGTCGATCTTGCTTACTGCAAGAAGAGGCGACGATTGTCCTCGATGTCTGCCGTTTCGCGCAGAGCAGTAATCCACTGGGAGCGAACCAGGTTCTGCTGACGGGAGGTCAGCTGGTCCTGAAGGTTCGTGAACTCGGCAGGCTGTATCCCTGCCGGATCATGAACGGCCGACACCCGAATGACGTAAACCGCATTGGCGCCTTCGATGACATCACTGGTTTCGCTTTCAGCCATCGCCATCGCTGAACCGACGAATACGGCATCGCGACCAATACCCGGGACCGACTGATTCGCGAACGAGAGGCCTTCAGCTGTACGCTCCGCGCTGGATACGCGATCAGCCAGACCGTCAAATCCGTCAGCAAGTGCTTCGCGAAGGCGACCCGCTTGAACTTCAGCTTTCAGCTGGTTGCGAAGACGTGGCTCGAGCTGAGCGCTCACTTCCTCGAACGGCTGGAATCCTTCCGGAGTGACATCGTCAACATGAGCGACGAAGAAGACGTCATTCAATTCGATTACCGGGCTGACATCGCCTGCCGATGCATTCGAGAGGAAGTTCAGCAGTGCGCGACTGTTACCGAGGCCCGGGATGAACTGCTGATCTTCTTCTACAGCTACCGTACGGACATCCAGCTCGCGCCGGACAGCTTCTTCCGAGAAGTTGCCTTCTTCCTCAGCAAAGTACTGCAGGTCATCCAGGTTTGACTGAACGCGATTCAGTGTCTGGACACTGGCCCGCAGGGTGAGGGCGAAGTCAGCAATCTGGGCTTCTTCCGTTGCACGGTCGGTCACTTCAATCAGGTGGTAGCCGAACTGCGTTTCCACGGGACCAACGATCCGGCCCACGCGGGCGCCGAACGCTGCTTCCTCAAACGGACCAACCATGCGACCTGGACCAAACCATCCGAGGTCACCACCACGCTGGGCTGTTCCGTCGTCTGAATACTCTGCTGCAAGAGCGGCAAAATCGCCACCGTTAAGCAGCTGGCGACGCACATCACGTGCTTCACTCATGGCCTCGGCACGGGCTTCATCATCTCCTTCCGCGGCGCGGAACAGGATGTGACGGGCCCGCACAGCGGTTTCTTCAGGAGGACGGACATCTATCACCTTCACCAGGTGGATCTGACCACCTGTGATGATAGGTCCAACGACCTGCCCCGCCTCAATATTGTCAAATACCGCATCAGCGATTTCTTCCGAAAGCTCATCAGGACGGAAGTAAGCATCGGCCCATGGGCGCTCCGAACCGTTGCGCGAGAGGAAGAGCGAGTCGTCTTCCGCAGCAGCAAAAGAGTCACGAAGCGACTCAACATCAGATATCGTAGCACCTGAATCGGCAGCGGTGGGCGCTTTCGAGGCCGTTACATAGGAGAGATTGTACGCCTTTGAGCGAGCGAATTCCTCACGATGGTCGTTGTAAAACGAACGCAAATCGCCATCATCGTAAGAAATCTCATCATCGGGCAGAGCGGAGTGGCGCAAGGCGACGTAGCGCACGTCTACGCGCTTGTTCCGCTGCAGATACTCTTCAACGATGTCAGACTCCGTGATGCGGACAGTGGAGTTGATCAAGTTCTCCAGTTTCTGGCGACGGCGCTCACTGCGGAGATAATCCTCAATGTTGATCCAGTCGGCAGTGGCATCCGGGTTGGCGATGAAGTTCTGCAACAAAGCGCGGTCTACGCCACCGTTGCCATCGCTGAAGTAGGCCTTGATGATTGGATGTGGGTCAGCACCCTGAATCATCTCCACCAGTTCGTCATCAGAAACACCGAGGCCGAGGCGCTCCATTTCTTGCTCACGGAGACGGGATTCCACCAATTGATTGAACACGCGGTCACGCGTCTGGTCCATCATCTGCGGCGGCATGGTGTCGCCAGTCTGATTCTGGTAGCTCTGTACCTGCTGATCGACGGCAGCATTGTACTCATCCACCGTGATCGGATCGCCATTCACGGCCCCGATGTTGTTGCCGACCTGGCCAATGGTATCGAGACCACCGGAATCCTGGAGTACCCAAATCACGCCGAAGGCAAAGACCAGAATCCAGAGGATTGCTCCGGTGCTTTCCCGCATTTTGTTCATTACGCCCATGGACGAACCTCAATCGTTATGGCGAATCGAATAGAAACTTGTAGTCGGCCGGCGTCCTTCGAACACCAAATCCCGGGGATTGACCCTTCCAAGAACCGGCCGGGGACTTTGAAAGCCCCTTAATACGCGCTGAGTGGCCTAAAACGGCGAAAAACAGCATTTTCTCTAAGCCCAGAAATATACAGCAAATGGGGTCAATAGTTCGCTTCGTTCTTTGAAGATTAAAACGCGCGTCACCTTGGTATTCGTGTGGGCAGCCGGCGAAAAACAGGACGGGGGCGCGGCCTGTGGCCGCGCGCCCGAATCCTCCCTCTACGATTCCAACCAAAGTGTCGTCTTTGGCAGAATCAATCTTCATGTACCCTGAGCCTGAGGACGAACCGCTGACTCCGGGCGTGCTGCATCAAGCAGCCTTGTTTGAGACCATGGCCAACTGAGCGCGCAGGGTATTGAGCACCTTGGCCAGAATCTGGCTGATGCGTGCCTCTGTTCGATCCATGAGGCCTGCGATTTCACGCAGCGTCAGGTTCTCGAAGTAGTACAGCGCCAGGATGGTCTGTTCACGCTCAGGCAGCTCGGCAATAAGAGTTTTGATATAGTCCTTGAGGGACTCACGATCGATGGCTTCAAAAGCCGCGGCCGTATCCTCGTTCGGGATCGATCCGACCATTTTTCCGTTTTCACCTTGCTACTCTTGGGTCTCGAATGATCTAAATAGGCCGCCGATAGCTGCACACTGTCTCATCTGATCGGGACGATATCCGATGCTGATTGAGCGTCCCGAAAGACATAAAAAAAGCGGGGCTTCCCGTATGGGAAGCCCCGCTTCAAAAGGTGTCGGTTGGCTGCCTAATCTGTTAGACAACCCTATCGCACTCATGCAGGATCGACATGCACGAATTTGCGATCGTTCTTGCCCCGGGCGAACCGAACTGTACCGCTTGCTTTGGCAAACAGCGTGTCATCACCGCCGCGTCCAACATTCTCACCAGGGTGGAATTTGGTACCGCGCTGACGGACAACAATGGCTCCGGACTGAACGAATTCACCACCGAAGGCTTTTACACCGAGCATCTTGGGGTTGGAGTCGCGACCATTCTTGGTGGACCCCATTCCTTTCTTATGTGCCATTCAGGACCTCGCTGGTTTGATTATTCGGCGTCAGCAGGAGCAGCTGCTTCTGCCGCTTTCGGTTCGGCTTTCTTCTTGGCAGCAGCTTTTCTGATTTTGCCTACCGAATCGATCTTTATCTGCGTGTACGGCTGACGGTGGCCATTCTTGACCTTGTAGTGCTTACGACGCTTTTTCTTGAACACCAGTACCTTGTCAGCTTTGATCTGGTCGAGGACCGTTGCCTTGACAGCAATGCCTTCTACCGTCGGCGTACCAACAGAAATGGATTTGCCGTCATTGACCAACAACACCTTGTCAAACGTCAGTTTGTCCTTGGCTTTGGCTTTCTGGCGCGGGACGTACAGCGTGTCGTTCTTGGACACTTTGTACTGCTTCCCTGCAATTTCTACAATCGCGTACATTGGTAACTCTTCTTTGGGGCGCCGGGCTGGGTACCGACGCGAGAGGATGATTGAACGTGAGCATGGCAACTAAGGGTGCCGTGCAAATATTCGCTTAGCCCACAAATTTAAGACAACAAAAGGCTCAAGGCAATGCACGGGATGATGGAGGAATGTCGAATTCCGGGACGCGATGGTGGCGCAGATGCCGTTTACAGGCCAGGAAAGCTCGTTTGTATAGGACGTAACTACGCCAAGCATGCAGCCGAACTGGGCAACGCCGTGCCAACCAGGCCCATGATCTTTCTCAAACCAGCTTCGTCGTTGGTGGCTTCAGGAGGGCATATGGTCATCCCGTCGGCTTCAGCTGACGTACATCACGAGGTGGAACTGGTCTGTCTGATCGGTAAGGCAGGCAAGGACATTCGGGAAGATGAGGCACTGGACCACGTGGCGGGATATGCCGTGGGGCTGGACATGACCGCTCGCGACATTCAACAGCAAGCCAAAGAAAAGGGCCACCCTTGGTCAGTTGCCAAAGGTTTTGACACGTTTGCACCGCTGGGAGAATTCGTTCCGTCCGATGCTGTGCCGAATCCGCAAGATTTGGTCATTCAGCTAAGTATCAATGGAGAAATCCGTCAGGATGGCCACACCAGAGACATGATTTTCCCGCTGGCCCGATTGATTTCCTATGCGTCGTCCATATTCACGCTGATGCCCGGCGACTTGCTTTTCACGGGGACGCCCGAAGGTGTCGGGCCCGTCGCCTCGGGAGACAGGTTGGAAGCGCAGGTAGAGGGGTTGCCCGTCTTGACCGTCGATGTGCGCTGACGCGATCGCTCAGGCTTGCCGCATTTCATGAGCGACCATTTCCTCCACGGTACGCCGAGGTCGGACCAGACATTGGGACCCGTCCGCATCAATCCACACCTCGGCCGGCTCCGATCGCATATTGTAAGTCGTCGTCATCGACATGCCGTACGCACCCGCGTCCAGGACCCCGATGATGTCTCCTTCCCGAAGCTCTGCTACTTGGCGGTCCTTCGCGAAGAAATCAGAGGACTCGCAAATGTTGCCGACCACGTCGTACGTCTTATGCTTTCCATCGGGGTTGGAAAGATTCAGCACGTGGTGGTAGGAGCCATACATCGCAGGACGTACGAGGTGATTCATTCCTGAGTCCGTACCGGCAAACGTGCGAACAGTGCCTTCCTTAACCGTGTTCACGCGCGCGAGAAGTACGCCACACTGGGCCGTGAAAAAGCGCCCAGGCTCGAACCAAATGGATAGATCCTCGGAAGGATGCTGGTCAATGAAGGCCTTGAGAGGCTCCACGATCAAATCATCAAAGGATGACATGTCCAGATCCTGTTCGTCCGGACGATAGGCAATGCCCAGGCCGCCTCCCACATTGATGAACCGAAGGTCTTTGAAAGACGTCGAGGCATCCAGGATCACGCTGATGGCTTGCCAAAGCGTTTTCGTATCCATGATGCCACTACCGATATGCTGGTGCAGTCCCACGATCGTCAAACTGTATTTGGCAGCGATGGCGTGAATCTCCTCTACGTGTTCGACGGGGATCCCGAATTTGCTCCTGTCGCCTGCTGTTATCACGTGTTCGTGGTGACCTGCTCCCACCTGTCCGTTCAGCCGAACGCACACATCACTGCCGGGGTATGCTTTGCCAAAGGCTTCCAGCCGGGAGAGCTCGCCGACATTGAGCATGACACCGCGTCCCGTCGCGAAGTGCATTTCACCATCGGTCATATTATTGGCCGAAAACAGGACGCGATCAACGGGAAATCCGACTTTCAGGGCATACATCAATTCAGCGGGGGAAACGGCGTCAATTCCGAGTCCTTCCCGCAGCATCGTCTGCATGACAGGCAGCGAATGGTTGGCCTTCATCGCATAAAGCAACCGGAGCGGTAGTCCGCTCAAGTGCTTTTTAAGCGTCTGTATCTGCCGCACAATGGTCCCCTCGAAGTAGACATAGGTGGGCGTGCCGTGGGTCTCCGCACAGGAGAGCAGCAGACGATGCTGTTCAGGCGTTAGTTCGGTCATGGAATCAGATTGACGACGTGGCTTCCGTGGCTTCCGAGAATAGCGATGAGAGCGACAAATAGCGACGGAGCAAAGACGATTATGCGACGTGAAACAGCGACTGCAAGCTCATGGCCTACATGATCACCTCTCCAAACTCCAACTCTTCTGCGGCCAGGGTGAACACGGTAGTGGGTAAACCTTCCGTTTGCTTTTGCAGTTGATCGTAATACGTTTCGTAATCCTCGTTTGGCTCGGCCATTCCCAGAAACACCAAATCCGCCGAGCTCGACGATTCGCGGATGATCTCCCAGAAGGATCGATTGCCCGCGATGATCACTTCCGTCATCGCGTTGGTCCGGGCAGCATGCAGGATGTTTTCCAGGTTGGCTCTGGCGCCCACGCGAGCCGATTCAGAAGGGACTACCATTTTCACCGTGACGGTCGATCCGCGCCATTCAAGACTGGTACTGATCAACCAGGAAAGGATGACCATAAGCGCACCATTGCCTTTTCGACCGCCCCACCAAACGTCAATATGGCGTCGATCTCCAAAGCCACGCTGCTCGTTGTATCGGACGATCAGTGTATTGCGATTTCCCGCGTAGAATTGGGAAATCATTCGGCAGTAGGCAGCATGGGCCTCATCCCGTTCGGTAGCACCCACGAGCACGGTATTCGGTACGAGCGTTCCCAATCCATACGTTGTCATGAGCTGAACTGCGCCTGAGAAAGGATCGTCCGCCTTGACGATGCGAACCAGCGCCTGAACACCTTGCTTGTCCAAGTATTCGTACAAACTGGAGGACATACTCTCGATGCGTCGAGATGTGATTGCATCTCCCGTCAAGACACTCGAGACGGTGACAAGAGCGCGATTGTGCGAAAGCGAGGAGGCCAGATCGATGAGGTGCCAGCGGCGTGTCGGTGCACCGGAGAGCACCAGCAAATGCGGGCGCCAGTTCTTGGCGTCGGTGCGATTGCGTAACCTGAGAAGGCCCGTTCGTGTGAGATTGAACCAAATACCAGTGCGGACATCTCCCCAGGCCGAGCGTAGCTCTTGCCGCTCGAGCCAGAAGTAAATGGCCAGAACGATGGTGACAGCGGCTCCGGTTGCAGCCGCATTGATGAGAAACATCACAATCGTACACCCTACGGCTCCGATCAGCGAAAACATCCAATGGACCCTGAATTTGGGTCTAAAAGAGGGGTTGCCCAGAAAACGCTCCAATCCGGCTGTGATGTTCAGCACGCCATAGGTCGTGAGGAAGAACATCGTCAGAATGGGTGCGATGATGTTCAGGTCGGCCAGAATGACCGTAACAACCGCCAGGGCAAAGGTGAAAGCCGTTCCAATACGCGGTTCGTCATCTGCTCCTGATCCCTGACCGAGAAACCGCATCATAGGCGGAAGGACGCCGTCTCTGGCAAGCGCCTGCAGTACGCGAGGAGCCCCAAGAATGGAGCCCACGGCAGAAGAAAGTGTCGCGCCCCAGACACCCATGATGACGGCATCGCCCCAGAACGAGATGCGCCGCATGATCATCGGATCGGCTATGAGCTCCTCCGGTGTAGCGCGGTTGACCAACAGGAACGGTATCGCCATGTAGATGACGTATCCCACGCCAATCGCCGCCAGCGTTCCATACGGAATGCTCCGCCCCGAGTCCTTCAGATCTCCCGACATGTTTACGCCGGCCATAATGCCGGTAACGGCCGGAAAGAACACGGCAAACACCACCCAGAATCCGGCAGCATCCTGCGCAACAGGAAGGGTGGTACTGGGCTCTGATGGTGATCCAAAAATGAGAGACAGCAGGGAGAGCCCGATGGCTCCCATGATCACATATTGGGCCTTGATGGCTGCTCGAGCGGATTTCAGTGCCAGGATGGTCACAGCCGCCGTAGTGGCTAGGGCGACCAGTTTCTCGTCCAGGGCAGGAAAAACGTTGACGACGCTCTCTGCAAATCCAATAGTGTAAAGCGCGACCGACAAGGCCTGTGCCAGATACAGTGGAATGCCTACCGCCCCGCCCGCCTCAATGCCGAGCGAGCGGGAAATCATGTAGTATGCGCCGCCCGTTCGCACCCGCTGATCGGTCGCAATGGAGGCAATCGAAAGCCCCGTCAGGAATGTGATGCCCGTTGACAGGGTCACGATGGCCAGCGTCCCCATGAGTCCAACATTCCCCACGACCCAACCGAATCGCAGGTACATGATGACCCCGAGAATGGTCAGGATGGAGGGCGTGAAGACCCCACCAAACGTGGACAGTCCCTCTGAGCCTTCGCTGGCGTCTCCGGTGTTCGAGAGTTGGAGGTCGTTCGGTGCGGGCACAGGATCAGAGAAGCAGTTCGGCGAGCACGTAGTCCGCAATCAGGATATTGACGCAGGAAACGACCACTGCCTCCGTTGTGGATTTTCCGACACCATCCGCTCCGCCCGCTGTGGTTAATCCTTTCCAGCACGCAATGGACGTTATCAGGAATCCGAATACGACCGATTTGGCCAAGCCATAGACTGCGTCGACCGGGACGAACCACATGCGGGCCCCTTGAATAAACGCTTCTGTGGTAAGGTAGCCCATCACGTCGCCGCCGATAGCTCCAGCCATGACCGACACAATGGCCGAAGCGACATACATACAGGGAAACATGACGATGCCAGCCAAGATGCGGGGAATGACGAGGTAGGCAACCGAGTTGAGTCCCATGGCCTCCAAGGCATCAACTTGTTCTGTCACTTTCATGGTACCGAGTTCGGCCGCGATACTGGCGCCGATACGTGAGGCCAGCACCAACCCCGGTAACAAAGCCGCCATTTCCAGGATGAGCGTTGGCACGACGACCGCGCCGATGGTGTCTGTAGACAGGAAGGAATTCTCCAGCTGATAGGCCGTCTGCAAGGTCAGCACGACACCGGCAAACACCGACGCGATAAGCACCACGGGTGTTGAGTTCACCCCTAGATACACCATCTGCTTGAAGATGATTGGCAGGTGCTTCAAGCTTTCTCGCGAAGCTGAAATGCCCTTGGCCATGAACAGCGAATAGCTGCCCACGCCGTGAAGGACATGACCGAGACGTTGACGGATCATTCAGCTTTAGCGTTGGGTGAAAGATTATGCTCTGCTCGCATGCTCCATTCAGCTGGTGCCCGGGTATCCGGGCGAAAGGAAGGCCAGACCTTCCAGGTCATGATCAGCCGAAGCAAGCGCCGGAGTGACGTTGGGTTGGCTCCAAGTTCCATGTTCGCGCGACCGATTTCAAATGCAAGCCGCCATTGTTCGCTCAAGGTTCTTATTGCTTCGCGGTGGGTACCGGAGGGGTCATAGATGTGGGTAGCTTCTGAAGAGACGCCGTTGACCTCCAGGATCTTCTCCCTGTACCTTGAGAAGGAGGGCTATCAACGCATAATGATGGATCGTGTGAGCCTGGAGGGATTACAACTCGCGATTGACAGAAGAATCCGTAAGAGGCACGTCACGGGTGCCATCTGCGGAAACAGCCATCTTGACCTTGATGGCTTCATCCGAGGGTGACATTTCCTTCAATCCTTGGACCACCTGCTCGATAACACTACATGCAAAATTCCGATCTTCGGAAATGCGCTCATCACGCTGGCGGGCATCGTAATTGATTTCGCCTTCTCTATGTCCAATCAGGAAACGTTGGTAGTGCTCGATCACGTGACGGACATGATCTTCGACGCTGCTGCTCGAGTGCGGCTCGTACGACCCGGCATAGACCTGATCCGCCATATCCAGGATGAGGCGCTGCCCTTGACGCAGATACTCTCGATTGAGATCGATGAGGGTCTGTGTTGCTCTCATGGGTCAGGTCAGTGAACGGGGTGAAAAAGATCTTCGACGCGCGATTGCAGCGCAGCAGATAGTTGCTTTCGATCCGAAGCAATTACAGGGGTCATTCCAAAGTGGACCTCGGCTCTGAATCATCCCAGGCGAACGAGGTGGTACACGTGAGTGGCAAACGTCATATCCCTCCACCAGCACACGCGCTCACTGGCTTCGTTTGTCCTCGTTACATACCGGATGGCTGCATAGTGGACCGGGTACGTGGATGCTGCCGGATAGTTCAGAAGGCTTGATTTGAAGCGTCCGACTGAGGACCCATCTGAAGTCGTGCCTTCTGGAAAAAACGCGATACCATCGCCGGATTCCAGCATCGATGCGATCATGGTATTGACCCGCACTACATCGCGAGCGGTCTCACGATCAATGAACACCGTGCCGATACGGCGAGACAGCGTTCCGATCAGAGGCCAGGAGGACACCTCTGACTTTGCCATCATCACGCCGCGAATATGGGCCATGAGGACAACCGCATCCATATACGATAGATGATTGGCTACCAGACAGAACGGCGGTTCAGGCGGAGATCCTTGAACATCGATGGTCATGCCCATGGACCAGGCGACGGCCCGGGCAAGCATGGGAGGGAAGTGGTCGAATCTTCCACTCGGGATGCAGGTGCCCATCGCGCTCCAGCTGCGAATACACCGTCCATCCTTCTGCCGGATCCTGACTGGTGAGCGAGCAGCATCCAAAGAGGTAGCGTTTTCCATGGAATGAAGCATACTGACCGAGCCCTTTCCACAACAAGTAAAGCACTCTCAGACTTCGATGATCCTTGTGGATACAGGCTCGACCAATTTCCACACTGGCCTTCAATACATGGGTCGAAAGGTTGGAAAGGTCGAATTCTGTCGCTGCGTAGAATCCAGCCCTCTGCTGGGCCTTCTCCAGAGTCTGCATGCGATACGTGCCCACAATGGTACCGCTGGGCAGATGGCGCACGTAGAGGTGATCACACGAGGCATCGAATTCATCCTCGTCACGCCCGGTTTCTTTGGACGTGTCCAACCCTTCGTTCAATTCGACATTGAAAACGTCATATCGCAGTCGTTGAATGGCTTCCAGGTCCTCACGGGAGCGGACGAAATCCAGCTCATACGGGCCCTCGATGGCTTCTTTTGGAGGGAGAGAGCCATTATGTTGGGCAGCAGGGCTTGAACCCTGTTCAGGGTCTTAAAAAGCGGGTCGTGCGGCCATGACAGGGCGCTGAATACGCAGGGTGAAGTCTGAATACGAATCGCACCAGTCGAGGATTCGACCGCGCGATCATCAAATCGTTATCATGCCTCTGTCATGAATCTCTCCTTATTTCATCAACGCGAGGATGTACCATGCCTGATCTGTCCAATTCACCTGATGTAACCCTCATTTCCTGGGATGAACTGCCGATGGAAAGGCTTTCTCCGACCCTTGGGCGTAAACTCATTTCAGGAGATCGCGTGATGTTGGCCCACGTGTATTTGGACAAGGGCAGCGTTGTGCCCAAACATCAGCATGACAATGAGCAGATCACGTACATCCTCAAAGGCACATTGCGATTCTGGATCGGGGAAGACGAAGGAAAAGTGGTAGACGTTCGGGAAGGGGAGGTCCTCCATATTCCATCCAACGTGTGGCACAAGGCGGAGGCTCTCGAGGACACACTTGATGTGGATATATTCAGTCCCCCACGTCAAGATTGGCTGGAAAAAACAGACGACTACCTTCGCGGCTGACCGGACGCTATAGCGATTCGATGTTGGACAGGGACCGGATGAAGCGTCGGAATCCACGGGTATTGTAATTGGCCATACCGGCATGCACCGTAGCGACTTTTCCTTCCGGTGAAATCACCCATGTTGTGGGTAGGGTATGGCTACGGTACCGTTCGGGCATCACGCCTACCACGCGGTAGACAGGGAACGTATAGCCCTTGTTTTCCACAAACTGACGAGCGATTTCAGAGTCATCATCGGTGGTGATCGCGACGAATTCGATGCCTTCGTCCCCCACCTCTTCATACAGACCCTGGATATAAGGCATTTCAGCCAGGCAGGGCGCACACCATGTGGCCCACAGATTCAGGAAGATGGTGCGTCCTCGAAACGACTCCATGTGGGCCGGCTCTCCATCGAGCGTCTCCAGGGCAAGGTCATAGCTGGCGGGAACGGCCTCTTCTTCCGCCCAGGACGTATCGGCCTGGAATATGCCTGTAGCCAGAATGGCCCGCTGCATCCATCCCTGGACTACCGTACCCTGATCCGTAAACCGAAGGAAAGCGATGAACAGGATGACGAATCCCCACTCGAGGGCCGTGCGCTTCCAAGAGCGTATTTTGGGGTGTTCCTCAGTGCGATCTGGAGATTGGTCGGTCATGGCTTACGGAGCGAAGGGCGATGCGACACGGTGCGATCCGGGAGATTGAAAAACGAGGCGTCGAGCCTCAAAGACGTTCAGACACCATGCCTGCGGCTGCAGATGACTGCCACCAATGCGGTCGTACCTCGAACAGTTCCTCGTACTGATCGCAGATTGATTCACCGTGTTTCTCCTCGAACTCGTCCGTCACCATGGCTACCATGGATCCTCCCCAGCCTCCGCCAGACAATCGAGCGCCCAGTACACCGGGCTGTGCATTCGCGGTAGCCACCAACGTATCCAGTTCCGGAGTCGAATTGTCGAAGAGCGCTCGCGAACTTTCGTGCGAGGCCGTCATGCATGCGCCCGCGGCAACCAGATCGTTCTGACTCAGCGTAGCCAAAAAAGCACCCACGCGACGTTGTTCATGCACAACATGGCGTGCTCGCATTGCCGGACGAGTTTCCAGGACAGATGCATAGGCATCCAGATCGGCTGGGTGCAGCCGCGCAAGATGCCTGATTCCAGGGACGAATCGCTCCAGTCCCATCAGAGCCGTTCGGCATTCACGATGCCGGTCCTCGTAAGGAGAATCCACCAGGGCATGGGAAATATGTGACCGGAAGAGAACGAAACGAATACCGGCGGGCAGGGGAATGGAGACGCTTTTGTTGATGGCAGCATCGAGTACCACCAAACCGTTTTTCTTTCCAAATCCTACCACGGTTTGGTCCAGCAGACCGCACGGCATTCCTACAAAGCGGTTTTCTGCCCGATGTGCTACCTCAACCAGCGCGCCTCTGGAAGGCTGCATATCCGCTGTAAAAAGGAGTTGGCTGAGGGCGCCCACTACTGCCATTTCGAGGGCCGCACTACTAGCGAGTCCTGTGCCCTCGGGTAGATCAGATGCAATGGTCAGGTCCAGGCCAACGGGCTCCGATGGCCAGCCACGCAAGTGGGCCTCGTCAATGATCCCGAGTGGATACTGACACCAGGTCGGGATGTCGTCTTGGGCAAAGGTTGCCCGGGACGTTTCTACGATGCCATCCGAGGATTTGGTATCGCTGTAAAACCGCAGCTTTCCATCAGGTCGTACTCTGGCTGCAACGGCGATCCCCCGGTCTATCGCCGTCCCGACGACGGTCCCGCCGTTGTAATCCGTGTGATTGCCGATGACCTCAACACGGCCAGGTGCAAAAGCGCGGCTCTGCGCAGCAGTGCCAAAGTGCTCTTGGAACAGTTCCAAGACGTGGGACAGGGATTGGGCCGGCGTCATCATGTCTGCAAAATCGTGTACGGGAGGCCGGGACGCCACCTGCTCGGGCTCGACCTTGCACAATCTTTCCAATTCGGAAACAACCCTCCCGTATTTTGCACGTATAGGCGTCCATCGGTGAACAATGAGCTGATGCTTTCGGCTCCATTTTCAGTCACAGACCGTGACGCTTTTTCCGCAAGACCATGCTTTCCTACAAGACGTTTCCCAATCCCGATTCCGACGCCTGGGTGGTATTCATCCATGGCGCTGGCGGTAGTTCGGCTGTCTGGTTCAAGCAGTTGCGGGACTTTCGTGAGCGATTCAACATCCTGCTTGTGGACCTGCGCGGCCACGGAAAATCCAGCGAATATCACGGCAACGAAAAGCGGTATACACTGGCCTCCATAAGCCAGGATGTGATCGAAGTACTCGATACCGAAGGAATTGGGTCGGCGCACTTTGTTGGTGTTTCGCTTGGGACGATTTTGATTCGTCAAATCGTCGAAATGGCACCCAAGCGAGTTGATTCCGTCATTTATGCGGGCGCTGTGGCAGGTTTTACCTGGTCCGCTCGTTCCTTGATCAGCGTTGGCCAGGCTCTGCGTTTTCTGATCCCTTTTCGTACGCTCTACGCAACCTTTGCCTGGATCATCATGCCAGGGCGCAAGGCCGCGGAGTCTCGTCGCGTGTTCAGGAGAGAAGCTCGCCGGGTTGAGCCGGATGAATTCCATCGCTGGATACAGCTTGTCCCGGAAGTGCGACGGCGTTTGAAACAATGGTCCAATTCGGTTTCAGATTGCCGTGCCCTGTATCTCATGGGAGGAAAGGACTATCTGTTTCTTCCACCCGCTCGCCGTCTGGCGGCGTCCTCGAGGAACGCTTTCCTTCAAGTAATCGAAGGAGTTGGCCATGTTTGCAATATCGAGCGGCCTGCCGTGTTCAATGAAATGGCCATCGCCTTCTTAAATGGGCAGCAGCCAGACCTGCAGGTGTCGCACCAATAATGCGTTGACGGATCCAGTGCTACTGCCGGCCTCTGAGGGACGTCAGAATTAGTGCACCATTCAGTTGCAGTAGCTCGCACGAAGGGGGCTATTTACTTCTCGTCACAGTAAAGTGGACGAGGTCAGCCAGCGCGTCGCGAGCGTCTGTTCGAGGGAGTGTTTCCAGGAAATCGATGGCACGGTCAGCGTGCTGCATCATAGTGGTTCGTGCATACTCGATGCCACCAAACTCATTCACGAAAGCGCCGACTTCCTCAACATCCTCGCGCGACTTGTTCTTCTTCCGAACAATCTTCATCACGCGCTTCTTTTGACTCTTTTCTGCCTGTTCCAGCGCGTAGATCAATGGCAGCGTCATCTTCTTTTCCTGCAAATCGATTCCAAGCGGTTTGCCGACGTCATCAGCTCCGAAATCGAACAAGTCGTCTCGGATCTGGAAAGCCATACCAAGTTCTTGGCCAAATGAGCGCATCGCACTCAGGGTCTCCTCATCGACACCCGCACTTTGCGCCCCACAGGATGTACATGCTGAAAGCAACGACGCCGTCTTGTCCGAGATAATGGCGAAATAGGTTTCTTCGTCTATGTCCAGCTTGCGCGCCTTTTCAATTTGCAGCAATTCGCCTTCGCTCATTCGGCGGACTGCATCAGAAACGATGTGCAACAGCTCGTAGTCGCGGTGATCCAAAGCCAGGAGTAGTCCGCGACTGAGCAGGAAATCCCCTAACAAAACCGCCACTTTGTTCTTCCAAAGTGCATTGATTGAAAACATACCGCGTCGACGGTCCGCTTCATCCACGACATCGTCGTGCACCAGGGTAGCTGTATGCAGCAATTCTACCAGTGCGGCGGCCCGATACGTCGTTTCAGTGATACCGCCACAAGCGCGAGCGGTCAGCAGTACCAAAATGGGGCGCAGCTGTTTGCCTTTCTGACGGAGCAGGTATTGCACAACCTGGTCCAGCAGGAAGACCCGGTTTTTCATTGCCGACCGGAAATACGCCTTGAATGTACCCAGCTCCGACTCCACAGGACGTCGAATATCATCCAGCGTGATGCGCTTGGAAGTAGCGGTGGGGGATGGGGTTATGACGTCAGTTTCCGTCAACGGGTTTTTCGATTGGTGCTGGATTAACGCTCGGTAGGTCGGGCGGGTGGCGTGTTACGCCGATACACCTCGGGTGTTGTCCAGTTTGTCAGAATTGATAATCTGTTCGTCTGAGAATCATCAGGAAGAACGGGACGCCACACAATGCTGTTACGATTCCCACTGGAAGCTGTTGCCCCGGCAAAACCAATTGGGAAAGGGTGTCGGCAAGAACCATGAACAGGCCACCCGCCAGAAACGCACCCGGAATGACCCATCGATGACTGATGCCCAACACGCTTCGAACGGAATGGGGAATGATGAGCCCCACAAAGCCAATGGCACCCGATATCGAAACCAGCACACCGGTCACAAGTGCTGACAAAATGATGAGGACTTTTTTCAAACCCTCCACCCGGACGCCAAGCGACAAAGCCGATTCTTCGCCCGAGAGGAGCGCATCCAATGGTCGTGCCAGGCCGAAGAGGATCAATCCGCCGACTACCGTGACGAACACGGCTATCGGCAGTTCGGCCCAAGTGACGCCGTTGAACGATCCCATCAACCAGAAAAGGACGGCGCGCGTTTTGTTTGCATCCGGGGAGGCCAGCGTCACAAATGCCGATATCGCAGCCATGAATGCAGCCAGAGCGACCCCGGCGAGCAGCAGCCGGGACACGGAAAGCCGGCCACTGGATCGCGCAACGACATAAACCAGCGTTATGGCTGTCAAGGCTCCCAGAAACGCCGCCAGCGGCATATCGATGCGCGCAGCGATGAAGGTCGGAATCAACCCCATGTAAAAAAGAGAGGCTCCAGCTGACGCTCCTCCCGAAACCCCAAGGACATAGGGTTCAGCAAGTGGATTGCGAACCAGCGCTTGCATGGCGACCCCTATGATGGATAGTCCAGCGCCCACGATAAAGGCTGCCAGGGTCCGGGGTAGACGGATCTGCAGGACGATTTCTGCCATTCTATCCGTCTCGGGGGACAAACTGCCCGTGATCGCACCCATCAGGGTCTTGAGGGTAAACCCGAGGGGTAGGCTTACCGAGCCAAAGGCCATTCCCAAACCAAGGACAGGTAGAATGGCCAGAATCAGGATCCCCAATACGATATGATTGCGGGAATCCTTCATTCGGCCGATGACCTCTGATCTGCTGACCCGGAGAAGGGACCGGTAGCCATCGAATCGAAAAGCGTCGGATGTACGATGCGCGCCATGTGCCACGCGGCCCGGATATTATCCGGACCTGGAGTCAGAATCATGGATGATGGAACGTCGACGACTCGATCACTTCTGATGGCGTCAAGGCTGCGCCATGTTGGATGGTGGTCAAGCAGGGCATCCTTCGTGCCGCTTTCCCCGAACGATCCCAAAATGACGTCCGGGTTGTTCAATAGTACCCACTCGTCATCCAGAATCGGGGCTGGAGTATCGAAAGAGCGGGTCAACGGATGGATGCCGGCCCAGTCCATCAGATCGAGTACATAACTGCCATTGCCGAACGAGTAGGACGTGATATGGGACACCAGAAAGATGCCCGTTGGCCGCTTATCCAGGTGTCCTGTGAGCTCGATCAGTTCCCTTCGTAGCGACTCGAGGGAATCGGCCGCTGCTTGAGCAAAGGAATCAGTATTGAAAACCGATCCCATGGTCAGGATCGATTCATGGACATCTGACCACGAATCGGCCCCCAGGTAGAGAATGGGGATACCAAGGGCGTCAAACATTTCAGCGTGGGCGGGGTCATTCACCTGCTCGGAGGCCAGGACCAGATCGGGATTCAAGCCAACGATGGCTTCCAGATCCAAAGGAAGCGCAGAAATACGTGGCAGGTGTGCGAGGTCGTCCACTTCATAGTCTGCCGTTGTAACGGCAGTCAGTCGATCGAGAGCACTCGCCGCGCGTACGATGTGCGTGGCACCCGGAGCAATGGTGACGACCCTTTGAGGTGTAGCAGTCACGGCTACATCCCGCCCCAGACCATCGGTAACTGTTCTTGCGGTCGATGAAGCAGGCGAATCGCTCGATGGCGCACAGCTTGTCAAAAGCGGCAAAACGACGGCAATGAGCGCGTAAAAAAGTATGGGGCGCAGTCGTGACACGGGCGAAACGAGATGTGTGAGGTCGCGAAAGATAGGACATCCGTCGACTGCCTCGAACCTTCGTCGTAGATTCCGGCATGGATCACTTCAACCACGTGCTGGCAATTGCCAACCCCTCCGCTCGCAGTGGCCGCAATCGCGCCCTCATGAGCGAGTTGGAGACCGCGATTCGTGCCGAGTTTCCAGGCGCCTCGCTGCGCACGACTGAAAGTCCGGGTCATGCTGCTGAAATTGCGGCCAGAGAGGGCCCCTCAGTTGATTTGGTTCTGGCCTGCGGCGGTGATGGAACCGTTCATGAAGTGGCCAAGGGATTGGTGATTTCTGATTGCTCGACCCCCATGGGAGTCCTGGGCATGGGGTCAGGAAACGATTTTGCCAGAGCCTTGCGGATGCCCTCGTCCTGGAAGGCTTCTCTTTCGGTCATTGCCGCTGGTCGGGTATTGGACGCGGATACGGGTCATGTATCGTGGCAGGAAAATGGTAGTACTCACACGGGGTTCTTCGTGAATGCGCTCGGCATTGGATTCGATGCCCACAGCGCGGTCATTGCCCCGCAGTACAAAGGGTATCCGCTCGGAATGGGATACACCTTGGCCATCTTGAAATCCCTTCAGACGTGGGTTTCGGGTGGCGCAACGATCAGGGAAGATGATCGAAACGGGCGGGTCCTTTTCAGTGGTCGCCTCATGTTTGCAACCGTCGGAAATGCTTTCGATTCGGGCGGCGGTTACACGGTAAACCCGGGTGCTTTGATCTCGGATGGCGCTTTGGATCCGTGTATTGTGGAACACATTTCAAAATTGCGATCGATCATGCTCCTTCCAAAAATCCGAAACGGAAAACACATCGATCTGGATGAGGTGGTCTACGAACGCGTTCACGGTATTCACGTGGATACCGATCGGGGACTGCCTGTGCACGCTGATGGAGAAATCCTATCCCTGCAGGCTCGCGATCTTCAGGTTCAGGTGCAGCCAGGTAGTCTGCGCGTAGTAGTGCCTGCCGCGGTGCAGGGTCCCATCTGAGATCATCGGGAATTCGAGTAAGACACGGGAAAGGGTGCTTCCATCGTGCGTATCATGAGAACATGAACGAACAGCAGCAAAAACAGATTGTAGATCGTCTGCGAGAGCGCTTCGAGCGTGCCAGTGGGGGATCTGCTCCACCAGCAACTGCACCCGCAGGAGCGCGCCCCCATGGGGCCCTTCACTCGTTTGTGGATGCCGGTGCCGCTCGATTCGGCGTGCGTGCCGATCAGCCCGACTGGTATACATTTTCTGCGTGTGATCTTGCGCCGCCTCTCGCGCGCATGATCGATCACACGGCCCTAAAGCCGGATACGACACAGGAACAGGTCAGGGAGCTGTGCGAGGAAGCACGCAAGTACTGTTTTGCCTCTGTGTGCGTCAACCCGTGTAATGTGCGTTTGGCAGCCGATTTGTTGGCAGGGTCACCTGTAGCTGTTTGCACGGTAATCGGATTCCCGTTCGGGGCATCTACGACGGAAGTCAAAGCCGCTGAAGCGGATTGTGCGGTCCGGGATGGGGCTACCGAAGTGGATATGGTAATGAACATCGGCTTTATGAAAAGCGGGCTCTATGACCAAGTTGAAGCCGATATTCGGGCCGTTGTTGAATCTGCTCGCCGGGCAGGGACCCACCGCGGGACAGGAGGTCGGTCCATCGTAATCAAAGTGATTCTTGAAACGGCCTTGCTCACCGACGAAGAAAAAGTCATTGCATCGGTGCTCTCACGGAATGCAGGGGCGGATTTCGTCAAGACCTCCACCGGGTTTGCGAAAGGCGGTGCAACCGCGGCTGACATTGCTCTGATGCGTCGAGCGGTAGGTCCGGAAATGGGTGTGAAGGCTTCGGGAGGCGTCCGGACCAAGGAAGACGCTGAGACCATGATTGCCCACGGTGCCACGCGTATTGGGGCCAGCGCATCGGTGGCCATCCTGAAAGGAGCCCAGACCACTTCGGACTACTGATCCAAGCGTGCTATCCTCTTCGCAGCATATCAAGCGACCGGCGCATGCCACAATGATGATCGTGGCACTGAGTCTCGTACTGGCCGCCTGTTCGTCCAGTGCTCCTGCCGTGACAGAAATCATTCCCGAAACGGAATCGGGTCCTACCTCATGGGCCGAGGTCGAGACCGTTGACATGAATGACTACCCGGATCTGTTGCCCCAGGTAGAGGAAGAGCTAGAACATGACGTGCCACCATCCCTGATGAACAGCACGGCGGACGACGGTACGGCCATCGAATTGGATGGCTTTCGCGTCCAAGTCTTTTCTTCCTCAGAACGGGCCGAGGCGGCTCGGGTGGAAGATGAACTGCAGCGATGGTTGAATGGCCTATCCGACGGTCAACGCAATCGGATGGGTCTGACCAGTGCCGTTACCGTCTATTCCTTCTACCGTCCTCCGTTTTATCGCATCCGGGTGGGAGACTTCGAAAGGCGGGATGATGCTCAGGCGCTCATGTCGTCCCTTCAACGCCAATGGCCAGGGGCGCTCATCGTGCCCGACAGGGTGACCATCATTCGCTGACGCCCGCCGTGGGCCGGCTTGAAGCGCTTCAACGTCCCGGTTCAAGGGGCTTGGAGCGTAGGGGAGGGGTAGGGACTCAATAGGCTGCGGCCGCGGCCGCACCGATGATGCCAGCTTCGTTTTCCAGCTCAGCAGGGATCAGGTCTGCCTTTGTGGAAAGGAAATGCCAATATTCGGCTACCTTCGCAGGGCGTGAAATGCCGCCGCCCAAAATGATGGTATCCGGAGCAAACAGGAATTCGACGCGGTCGAGGTACTTCTGGAAGCGTTTTGCCCACTTCTTCCAGCTAAGATCCTTCTCTTTTCGGATTCGGTTGGAAGCGTAATCCTCTGCCGAGCCGCCCTTCAGGCGAAGGTGACCCAATTCGGTGCTGGGTATGAGCTGCTGATTGTAAAACATGGCCGAGCCGATTCCCGTGCCTACCGTAATGAAGAATACCAGGCCATCCAGCCCACGTCCGGCTCCGAATCGCATGGAGGCCAGGCCGGCAGCGTCTGCATCGTTCAACACGGATACGCGACATCCCGTCGATCCCGAAAACAGGCTGTCTACCTGGGTGTCGATCCAGTCCTCATGGATGTTGGCTGCCGTCCGAACCAGTCCGTGCTCGACGCGCGACGGAATAGTGCATCCCACATGGCCTGTCCATTCAAAATACTCCACCATTTGCCGCATCACGTCGGCTACGGCGTCCGGGGTCGCCGGATCGGGCGTTGGTATGCGAAATCGTTCTCGTGTAAGCGAGCCGTCCAATGTGTTGACTGTGGCGGCCTTTATGCCTGTACCACCAAAATCGATTCCGAGTACGTCCATGGTCAGTTATTGATCTTGTTGAGCGCTTTCTCCGCTGCCTGGCGGCGCTTCAGGTAGGCCTCACGCGCGATCGCCACATCCTCAAGGAACCACGCAAGTTCATTCATCCGCAATGCCTGAGGCCCGTCGACCAAGGCTTTGGCAGGTTTCGGGTGGAAGTCGACCAAGACCAGGTTGGCGCCCGATATCACACCTTGCGCCGTTACGTGGAATACATCGGAGAGTCCATCGGGCGATCCCTCCCGTGATCCAACGGAATGGGAGGGATCGATGCAAACCGGCATGCGGGTGAGACGCTTTACTACCGGGACATGCGCGAAATCAACCATATTGCGGTGAGGATCCCCGCCGCCGCTTTTCATTCCACGTAAGGCAAAAACAACGTTGGGATTGCCCTCGCTGGCCAGGTATTCGGCCGCATTCAGGGATTCATTCAGTGAGATACCGAATCCGCGCTTGAATAAGACCGGATGGGTCTTCTGCCGCCCAACGTGCTTCAAAAGCTCGAAATTCTGCGTGTTACGCGTTCCAATCTGTAGCATGACGCCGGTCGGGTGTCCCGTTGCCTCCAGCGCTTCGTTGATCTCGTCGATGTTGCGCTCATGGGTGACCTCCATGGCAATCACCTTGATCCCGTATTTGCCTGCCAACTCGAATACCCAGGGAAGACAGTCAGATCCATGCCCCTGAAACGAGTATGGACTCGTTCGCGGCTTGTAGGCCCCCATGCGCGTGCACACCTCCCCGTGATCTTGAAGGGCCCGCATCATGATCTCTACATGCTCGGGCGTATCTACCGCGCACAAGCCTGCAAATACGTGCAGATTGTCCTGGCTGAACGTGACCCTGTTATAGGTGAACCCTTCCTGACGATCTTCTTCCCCATGGCGACCCAAGATGCGATAGGACTCCTGCACGCGGACGGCGCGGTCCACGTAAGGGAGGTTGCCCATGTCTTCTTTCGACAGGCACGCGGTATCTCCCAGCAAATACACTTCAGTGAGCACCTGCTCGTGGCCCTGAACGTCATGCAGGGAGTATTCCACGTTGTCCAGTGAGTCAAGGTGTTTGAGCAGTTGCTGGAATCGGTCTGTGGACCGGTCAACATTGGGTTCTAGAATAAGGATCACTGTAGTTGAGAGATTTGTCCTGGTCTTCCCGGGTGCGAATAATAGCTCTTACGCATGGCCCAAATAACTACTTTTTGCGGTATTTAACCACTTAGATCATCCTCGAGCAATTTGTATAGTCCGTCACGAAAAAAAGTGGAATCGAACGTACTCCATCGGTGTAGTACTACATCATTGCACCATTCTGACGAACCGAGGAAGCCTAAAAAAGCCTCCCCAGGCGTCATTTGGCGGATATTGCCCGGGCCCCCTTACCCAAATACCATGACAGATCGCCATCGTTTTCTCATTGGGTGTCGTTTAGGCGCCCTCCTTCCGGCTGCTTTTCTGTTCGCGCCCCGCCCGCTTATACTTGTGGCTACAGCAGATTCAGCGTCAGGACAGCACGCCATGCTTCCTGCCAACGCGTACAAAGGCGTCGACGCAGCGGTCAATCTGCTCGGTCGTGTGTGCTGCGGAGAGCTGGACGCGGATGCGCGCCTGGCCCTGTGGAACGACGGGGTAAGAGAAGCCGATGACGTAAATGCCCTCGGCTAGCAGATCGGCGGCCATGTCCTGGGCCAGGCGCGCCTCATAGAGCATGATGGGCACGATGGGATGTACTCCCGGCTTGATATCGAATCCGGCCTCAGTCATTTTCGAGCGGAATCGGACGGTGTTTCCTTCCAGCTTGTCCCGGAGCGCTGTGGATTCCTCCAGCATGTCCAGCACCTTGAGCGAGGTATGTGCAATGACTGGGGCGAGCGAATTGGAAAACAGGTAGGGGCGCGAGCGCTGGCGAAGCAGCTCTATGATTTCTTTTCGACCCGTCGTGAAGCCGCCCATTGCGCCGCCAAGCGCCTTGCCAAGCGTGGAGGTAATAATGTCCACGCGGCCCATCACGTTGCAGTATTCGATCGACCCGCGGCCCGTCTCACCAAAGAAGCCGGTTGCGTGGCATTCATCGACCATCACCATCGCATCGTACTTGTCAGCCAGATCACAGATCTGATCCAGCTTGGCAATGGCGCCATCCATCGAGAACACGCCGTCTGTTGCAATCACCCGACGTTTGGCATCCTGCGATTCCTGCAGGCAGCGCTCCAGATCGGCCATGTCATTGTGGAAATAGCGGTAACGAGCAGCCTTGGAAAGGCGAATACCATCAATGATCGAGGCGTGATTCAACTGATCCGAGATGACGGCGCAATCTTTATCGAGCAGCGTTTCGAAGAGGCCACCGTTCGCGTCAAAGCACGCCGCATACAGGATGGTGTCTTCTGTACCGAGGAATTCGGCAATACGGCGCTCGAGCTCCTTGTGGACGTCTTGGGTACCGCATATGAATCGTACCGAGGCGAGACCGAATCCGTATTGATCCACGCCTTCTTTTGCTGCCTCGATGAGGTCGGGGTGATTGGCCAGACCGAGATAGTTGTTGGCGCAGAAGTTCACCACTTCGTCGCCAGTGGACACTTTTATTTCCGCCGATTGCTGGGACGTAATGACTCGCTCGTCCTTGTAAAGACCCGCCTCGCGAATCTCGTCGAGCGTTTCCTGTAGCTGGTTGCGTGCTGCTTCAAACATGGGATGTCGGGATTGGAATGAGGGAAGGGTCGGGGGGATGGTCAATCGTCTGAGCCGCTATCCAACGCGGCTTCAGCGGCTTCTTTCTTGACGCGAATGCGCACGTAATGCAGCATATCTTTGACCATTGCATTCAGATCGTACTCAGGTTGCCATCCCCAGTCGTGACGTGCGCGCCCATCATTGATGGACTGGGGCCATGAATCGGCGATTTCCTGCCGAAAGTCTGGCTCATAGTCTACGGTGAAATCTGGGATATGCGCTTGGATAGCGGTAGCCAACTCACCGGCGGAGAAAGAGAATGCCGTCAGATTGTAGCTGGTGCGCACTGTAATGGAGTCATCATCAGCATCCATCAAATCGAGCACGCTCTTCACGGCATCCGGCATATACATCATGGGAAGGCGTGTTTCCTCCGTCACGAAGCATGTGTAATGCCCCTTTCGAACCGCCTGGAAGAACATATCCACAGCCCAGTCTGTCGTGCCGCCGCCAGGGGGAGCCGCGTGGGAGATGATGCCAGGAAAGCGGACTGAGCGCACATCCAGGTCGTGATGGGTCGCGTGGAATTTGCACAACAGTTCTCCCGTGACCTTGGTCGCGCCGTACATGGTACCCGGCTCAGTGACCGTGGCCTGGGGCGTATTCACCTTGGGAGTTGTCGGGCCGAAGACCGCAATGGACGAAGGCCAGAACACGCGACATCCGAAACGACGGGCTGCTTCAAGGACGTTGCGCACGCCATTGACGTTCACATTCCAAGCCAGCTCGGGGTGCCGTTCACCCGTTGCCGAAAGAATGCCAGCGAGGTGATAGATCGTATGGATGCTGTGCTGCTGGATGATCTTCTCCACACTTTCCATGTAGGTGACATCCAGGACATCATAGACCCGGTTCGGTCGCAGCTTTTCAGGCACGCGTAGATCCGTGACGAGGACAGCATCTGGTCCGTGGCGGGTAACAAGCTCGTCAGCCAGGTCGACACCGATCTGGCCGGAAGCGCCGGTAATGAGAATCATGGCAGGTGTGCTGAATGGGAGAGGCAAAGATAATCGGGAAGCGCTTCCAGCAAACGTGCCGAATGGACAAGAACGAGGTAATCACGCGAGTTTCACGGCTTCGGAAACGTGGCATTACGTGAAATGGAATGGCAGTGTGTGGAATTGCGTCAATCGGTCGGCTGCTGGTGAACCTTTTTCGCGGGAATACGTCAACGAGCCATCCTGATTGCCTTCGCGCTTTCTGTGCCGGGTCAGGACCGAATCTGTCCATTTGTCAATCAACTGTCATCAAGATCATGATTCGTTCTGCTTCTCCATTCCACCGCCTGATGTTGGCGATGTTGTTCGTCCTTCCTGCGCTACTGCTTTCAGCCTGTGCAAGTTCTTCCGGGTCGATGGACGCATCGACTGATGTTCGCGAGTATGTCTACATCACGAACCAGGGAGATGCCACGGTCAATGTGATTGATGTGGCTACGAACACGCTGGCCGAGGTCGTTGATCTGAAAGAATTCGGATTCGATGCCGGTGCCAAGCCTCATCATATTGCTGTCGAGCCCGATGGTGCCCACTGGTACCTGTCCTTGATCTCTGCGGGTCGCGTGCTCAAGTTCACACGCGAGAACAAATTGGTAGGAGAAGCTGAATTTGAGGTCCCGGGACTTCTTGAGCTGGACCCTTCTTCTGATCTTCTCTATGTGGGTCGATCCATGGCTGCCGTCAATCCACCCCAGCGGATTGGCCAGATCGATACCAACACCATGGAAACTGAGGAGCTGGAAGTATTCATTCCACGTCCTCACGCGTTGGCTGTCGCGCCCAATGGCAAGTTTGTTTACTCGGCCAGCCTTGCCGAAAATCGTGTCACGGTAATAAATATCGAGACGGGCGATACGGAATTTCACGATCTGGACGGACCAACGCATACGTTGGTCGATTTGCAGATTGCACCTGACGGTAAAACGATGGTTGCTGGTGGGCAGCTGACGGCTCAGTTTTTCTTTTTCGACGCGGAGGATCAGGCGGGTATCCCCATCCAAAAAACAATGGAAGTGGATGCGGCGCCGTGGCACCCCGTATTCAACCGAGAAGGAACGCGGGCCTACTTCGCCAACAAAATGGCGGATAAAGTCACGATACTGAACATGGAAACGCGCGAAGTAGAGGCTGTAATCGAAGGAAACGGTCTCGCCCAGCCGCATGGGACGGCTCTTTCCTCGGATGGCCGCTTTCTGTACGTCAGCAATCAGAACATGAATATGGCCTATTCGGCTGCAGATGGCAGCAATCCGGGTACGGTGGTCGTGATCGATACGGAATCAGCCGAAATCGTGAATGTGATTGAAGTAGGTACTCTGCCATCGGGAGCTGCTGGTCGTCCGACCTGGTAGGTAGGGTCCAGACACCTGGATCGGTGGCATGGATGTGATGCCGCCCTGGATTTTTGCAGCCGGAAGTGGCTGCCCCATTTTGTTAGTTCGAATATCCCCACTTTTTCGTCCGTGCCAATTGCCATGCGTACTGCGCCGTTTTTAGTCGCCCTGCTAGGAGCAGGTGCCCTCTTCCTCACCGGCTGCGCTTCCACGGAGGTAGTGCAAGACAACGGCCCGATGTTTGTTCGGGAGGTCGAGCCTTTTTCCATGATGGACAGCACTGGACAGGCTTACATGCTGCCTTTCCAGGGGGGCTTCAATGTCCCGCGTCCCCAGTTTGCGGACATGGACAATGATGGCGATCAGGACATGTTCATTCAGGAAGAGTCTGGAAGGGTCATCCAGCTGGAGAACACAGGCACGGCTGCCAATGCACGATATACGTGGCGTTCGAGTGCCTGGCAAGGCCTGGATACGGGAGAGTGGTATCGCATCGTCGACCTTGATCAGGACGGTGACATGGACATTCTGACCGAAGAGCGGTTTTCATATATCCGGTTTTATCGCAATGATGGCACGCTGGAAGAGCCCCGTTTTGTAGTAGCTGTGGACACGCTGAAAGATGCCACGGGTACGCCCATTTTTGCAGACCGTCAGAACATTCCGCACATCGTGGATATCGACTGTGATGGCCTTCTGGACCTTTTTATTGGTCGCGTGACGGGTACGATTACACGCTATGAATCTGTCGGAGACGACGAGAATGGAGTCCCTCGATTTCGTTTCGTTACGGACCGCTGGGAAGACATTGAAATCGTGGGTGAGAACGTTTCCCTTCACGGCGCCAACACCATGAACTTTGCCGATGTTGACCTGGACGGTGACCTGGATCTCTTCTGGGGTGACTTTTTCGAAGCGGGCATTTTGCTCATTCGCAATCTGGGATCGTGTGCATCCCCTTCACTTCGAAGCGAACCCGTAAACTGGCCCCTGAATGATCCTGTCGCTACCAGTGGGTACAATGCACCCGTTTTGCTCGATGTAGATGCAGACAATGACTTGGATATGGTGTTTGGCGTCCTCGGTGGCGCGTTCAACGCCAATTCCACGACGCGTGACAATTTTTACCTCATGCGCCAAGCGGAAAATGGCGCCTTCGAAGCCGAAACCACCCGATATCTCTACGACCTCGATGTCGGTAGTGAGAGTGTGATCAAGCTGTGGGATATGGATGCCGATGGGGATCTGGACATGATCCTGGGCAACAAGATCGAGCCGACGAATCAGCGCACTTCGTTGATGTTCGTTTTCGAAAACGTTGGCTCTGCCACGGCGCCATCATTTGCATACAAGGAGACGATGGACCTGATCAGCACCTATCACCAGAACCCGGCTATTGCTGATCTGGATGCCGATGGGGACCTGGACTTCCTGATCGGGAAGTGGAACAAGGAAATGGCCTACTGGCGCAATGATGGTTCTGCCTCGTCCTACGAATTCACAGAGGTAGCCGATGTCTATCAGGCTTTGACCCGCGGCCAAAATGCTGCTCCAGCCCTCGTGGATCTCGATGGGGACGGTGATTTTGATCTCGTGGCAGGAGAGGCTTCAGGGAGCCTCAATTACTGGGAGAATCGTGGCAGCGCAAGCGATCCTGATTTCCAGTTTGTCTCCGACACGTGGCTGGATATTGATATCGGGCGTCGCAGTTTTCCGACCTTCGCGGATCTCGATGGCGACGGTGATCAGGATATGATCGTGGGCAGCGAATTGGATGGCTTGTACTTCTGGGAAAACACAGGCACACCCAAAATGCCTGTATTCGAAGCACAGGGTACGCTCGAGGTGGATACGCAGGCTATTGCCGCTCCGGAATTCGCCGACATCGATGGTGACGGAGACCTCGACCTGTTCATCGGAGGAATCTCCGGGGGCGTGATGTTCTTCCGCAATACGACCAATTAGTCAGTCGAAACTCCCCGGGTGACTGTTTCAGAATATCCTGCTCCTCGGGTGGCGGCGGGTCTGGCCGGCGACGGTACGGTTGAAAAGGTATGGTCATGAGATTGCGCACATTGCTGTGCTCTGACTCCGCCATGTGCGTATCCAAGCCGTAGACGATTTTGCGAGAATCCCTGACCTCTGAAAACGTGCGAAAGATGCGATCCCAGATCGAAAAGATGTTGCCGTAGTTCGTGTCGGTCAGTGGCTGCTGGAAGTGGTGATGCACCTTGTGCATATCCGGAGTCACGATCAACAAGGAAAGCGCACGGTCAAGGCTCTGGGGAATACGGAAGTTCGTATGGTTGAATTGCGAAAACAGAGCTGAGGCCGTCTGATAAATGAATACGACGGCTATCGGGGCCCCCGCCACAAAGACGGCAAGGACGGTGAACAGCGCCCGGAAGACACTCTCGCCGGGGTGATGTCTCAAAGCGGTGGTGACGTCTACGTGCGTATCTGCATGATGGACCAGATGGAATTTCCACATCCAGGCCACCTTGTGCTGGATCAAGTGGATGAGCCAGGCGGAAATGAGATCCAGCACCATCACACCCAGCAACACCGTAAGCCACATGGGGCCTGGTATCCAATGCATGACCCCGAATTCCAGCGATGTGGCCAGGTCCGCTGACGTGACGATCAGGAAGGCAAGGGCTAAGTTGACGACCATCGTCGTCAGCGTGAACACCGCATTGACGACCGCGTGACGGTAGCGCCGGTAGCCGGTGGAGAAGAGCGGCACAATGCCTTCAAGGATCTAGAAGAAGAGGACTCCAGAGGCCAGGATCAGGGCTCGATAGGAGGAAGGGATGTCCTCGAAGAAGGCGACGAAGTTTTCCATACCCGCAAGTTACGAAAGAGAGAAATCGTCCTCGGGAAGACGGATGCCGGGCCATGCCGGAACCTGCTGGCTCAAGCAGTGGATAGCGCCGAGGCCGCGGATAATGGATCGGCAGTTCAATGGTACAATGCGCCGGGTCGGGAAGTGACGTGCGAGTACCCGCTCGGCCTCCGTGTCCGAGGTGCCCCCATAGACTGGCAGTATGACGCACGTATTTGCGACATAGAAGTTCATGTGCGAGCAGGGAAGAGGCTGGCCCTCGTGGAGCAGGGCGTCCGGATCCGGCAGAAATTCTACCGAGAGCGATCTTCCAGATTCCGCTCTCAGGCGTTCAACCTCGGCACGGTTGTGCGACGTATCGAGCGAAAAGGGCATAAGCAGCGAATTTGCAGATGTGAATCGCACCAGGTTGTCGATGTGCCCATCCGTGTCGTCGCCATCCAGCTCGCCCTCGAACCATCCGATGTATTGCAAGCCAAGCTGAGTGCGAAGCTCTGCTTCCGCTTCGGTCCGGGTCAGCCCTGGATTCCGGTTTGGATTCAGGACGCACGAATCCGTGGTCAGAAGGATGTCTTCTCCGTTACTTTCGAGCGCTCCGCCTTCGCACGTGATCGATGCGGGTTCCGAGTCCACGCCAACTCGACCGGCCATGGCAGCCCCCAATTCGGCATCGAGATCAAATGGCGGATATTTGCCTCCCCATGCATTGTAGTTCCAGGTCACAGCATGGGCCCAAACGTCCTTCGGGGAGTTCGGGAGAACAAATGTTGGACCGTGGTCTCGGCACCATGAGTCATTAGACGGAGCGAGCAAGCAGCGCACGTTCGGGTGGTTGGCCGTGAGCATCTTTACCTGTAATGCCTCCCGTTCGGACGCGACATTCACGAGCACCACCTCACCCTCTGCGATCGCCACAACGGCTTTGGCCAGGTCTTTCCTCACCTGATCCAGTGCATCGGTCCAGGTGTCCACATTCGTTGGCCATGTAAACCACGTGGCTGCGTGCGGAGCCCATTCTGCGGGAAAAATGTGCGTTGCGGTCACCTTTTCAAATCTCCCCATCGTCGAAAAGCCTCGTGATGGCGCCATACTGATCGACGCGACGGTCACGAAGGAACGGCCAGCCATGACGCTGTTCGCGCAAGGCATTCAGATCGAAGTCCGTCATGATGACGCCTTCGTCGGCTTCCCCGAATTGTGCCCGGGGTATGCCATTTGGTCCTGCGATGAATGAGTGCCCCCAGAACTGGATTCCCTCGGGGGACATGCCATCTCTACGGGTGGGTTCAAATCCCGTCCGGTTGACGGCGACCACGAAGACGCCGTTGGCTACAGCATGGGAGCGCTGAATGGTTTGCCAGGAAGAGAGCTGACCGGCTCCATGGGAATCTTTCTCTGACAGGTGCCACCCGATGGCAGTTGGATAGACCAGCACGTGTGCGCCCTTGAGTGCCGCGAGCCGGGCGCCTTCCGGAAACCATTGATCCCAGCAGATCAGGACGCCCACCTTGATACCGGCCGTTTCAAAAACCTGGACGCCCAGATCCCCAGGAGTGAAATAGAATTTCTCCAGATAGAGCGGGTCATCCGGAATGTGCATCTTGCGATACTTACCCAGATAACCCTTCTCCGGGTCGATGACACAAGCCGTATTGTGATAGATGCCTTCGGTCCGTTTCTCGAACAGGCTCAGGACGAACGATACACCCAGTTCGGCCGCCAGTTTTTCGAAGTGAGCAGACGTAGGCCCAGGCACAGGTTCCGCCAGCTCAAACAGGTCTACTGATTCCGTCTGGCAGAAGTAGCGGGTCAGGAAGAGTTCGGGCAGACAGATCAGGTTGGCTCCCTGAGCGGCCGCTTTTCTGGATAGTTCTTCGGCGCGAGCCAGATTGATGGCCGGATCATCACCGCAGGCGAACTGCAGTGCGGCAATCTTGGGAATGGTATCACTCATCGGACCAAGTACGCGTCTTTGCTCCAGAGAAGGAAGGGCCTTCCGAAGGTGCCGTGAAATAGGTGGATTCATTGAAGGTCTCGGCGTAGCGTTCCAGCAATTCGTATCCCTCGGATGAGCCAAGCTTACCAGCCTGGACCTTGGCGCGGATGTGCTTGCTCATCCGGTTGTAGAGGTCGTTCGGGAAGTATTGGACGAGCGCGAGCATATCCTGGACTTTGGTACCGCGAATGATCTTCTCCACGTAGAACCCTTCTGGTTCATCCTGGTCGGCATATACATGCGCTTCCGTGACGCGTCCGAACAGGTTATGGGTATCGCCCATGATGTCCTGGTAGGCACCGACCAGAAAAATGCCGAAGCGGTACGGTTCTCCAGGAATAGGGTCATGTATATGCAGATATTCGTACTCGCGATGCCCTGGGCCTACGTAGGATGACACCTTTCCGTCCGAGTCGCATGTCAGATCGACCAAAACAGCACGGCGTCCAGGCTCCTGATCCAGACGCTGGATGGGCATGATCGGGAAGCGCTGGCCGATTGCCCAGTGGTCCAGAAGTGACTGGAAGACTGAAAAATCGCAAAGGCATTGGTCAATCAGGTGGGAATCGAGTCGATCCAGCTCTGGAGGAAGCGCCTCAGAATCCCAGGACTGGACACTGTCGTTGATGCGGCGGCAGATAGCCCAGTAGAGTCGTTCGATATCTGCTTTCTCTTCGAGAGGCAGGTACCCAAGGGAGAAAAGGGAATCAGCTTCTGCACGTTTGGCAGCTGCCTCGTGGAATGCCTCCAGTAACTCGGAGACTTTCATTGTCGGCTCAGACCGGACCCACTCGCGCAAGGAATGCAGATCATGTACGATGCGATGATTGCTTTCGAGTGGTGTGAATGATTCCGGGGCTTCATCTTTGGCGTAGAGGCCGATCGAGTTGACTATCAGGACGGAGTGGTGGGCGGTCAGTGCCCGCCCGCTCTCCGAGATGAGGTCTGGATGAGGAACACCTTCCGCATCGCAGACATCCTTGACCGTCGATACGATGGCATTGGCGTATTCGCCCAGCGAATAGTTGATGGCATCATCATGGCTGGCATACGTACCGCCGTAGTTGATGCCCAGTCCTCCTCCTACATCCAGGTACTTGATGCCGAGGCCTCGACGGACCAACTGGGCGTAAACTTGAGTGATCTCGCGGACAGCCTTCTTGAGTGTACGGATGTCGGAGATCTGACTGCCGAGATGGAAATGCAGCAGCTGGAAGCGTTCTTGTTCGCCACGGCTTTCGAGAGCTTCCACGACTCGAAGCAATTCTGGCACGGAGATGCCGAATTTTGAGAGGTCACCTCCTGAATCGGCCCATTTGCCAGCGCCCGCCGTCGTTAGCCGGAGACGGACACCGAATGGAGCCTTGAGGCCGATTTCACGGGCTTGTTGGTCATAGGTCTGGAATTCGTCCATCTTCTCGATGATCGGGAGGACGGCCTTGCCCATGCGCTGGCCTGAAAGGATCAGCTCAAGCATGGACCGGTCCTTGTAGCCGTTGCAGATGAGTAACGTCTCGTCGTCGTCAAGAAGGGGAAGTGCGGCGATGAGTTCCGCTTTGGAGCCGCATTCCAGTCCCATGCCGAGGGGTCGGCCAGCATCGAGGATTTCTTCCACGACCTCATGGAGCTGATTGACCTTGATCGGATAGACGGCTGTGTAGGTGCCGCCAAATTCAACTTCATCGACCGCTTCGCGAAAAGCGGCGTACAGCTGTTCGATCCGGCCTTTCAATACATCCTGAAAACGGATCAGGAGGGGAAAGGTGATGCCTTTCTTTTCCAGATGGGAAACGACGCGGTGAATGTCGATGCCGGGCGCTCCGTTCTTGGCAGGAGACACCTGGATTCCTCCAGAGTCGTTTACTGAAAAGAATCCATCTGACCACGCTGACATCAAATACAGATCTTCAGCATGTTGCGTAGTCCAGGTTTCCTCCGGGGAGAGGGGAGGGATGGCGTCAGATACAGATGAGTAGGACAAAGTAGTTCTAGTAAAGGGAAGACGGTGATTCGCACACTTTCTCGAAAGCACCTGCTGAAGTGAATCCGCACAAAACGGGGAATGGACCCGGGACGGGGAGGTGCACACGCGGCGGCGCTGTGCAGCGCTGTTGGCTTGTCAGACGCTACGTTCCAGTACCCAGGCGAAAATCAACGGAGCGACAATTGTCGCATCGGATTCGATGACATGGGATTCGCTGGATTCGTCCAGCTTGCCCCAGGTAATCTTTTCGTTCGGAACGGCGCCGGAATACGATCCGAAACTCGTCGTGGAATCACTGATTTGACAGAAATAGGCCCATTTGCGCGTTTGACGCAACAGATCCTGTTCCAGCATGGGGACCACACAGATCGGGAAATCGCCGGCTATACCGCCGCCGATCTGGAAAAATCCGACTTTGTGATCTCTGGAAACGTCAGTGTACCAGTCTGCCAGCCACATCATGTATTCAATGCCTGAGCGAACCGTGTGTACGTTGGCGATATCTCCCTGCATGCAATGCGCAGCGTAGATATTGCCTAACGTCGAGTCCTCCCATCCCGGAACGATGATGGGGAGATTTTTCTCGGCCGCGGCCAGAAGCCATGAATCGGCCGGGTCAATCTGGTAGTGATGCGCCAGTGAACCGTCGAGCAGAATTCGGTAAAGGAACTCGTGCGGGAAAAGACGCTCGCCGGATTGATCAGCTTCCATCCAGGCCCGTAATACCACATCTTCGATGCGTCGAATGGCCTCCTCTTCCGGTATACAGGTATCTGTGACCCGGTTGAGGTGCCGTTCCAGCAGGGCCTGCTCGTCCGCGACGGTCAAGTCCCGATATTTCGGAATGCGGACATAGTGATCGTGTGCCACCAGATTGAAGACATCTTCTTCCAGGTTGGCACCCGTGCAAGCGATCGCATGTACGTGACCGGCACGGATCATCTCGGCCAAAGACAGTCCCAGCTCAGCCGTGCTCATGGCACCTGCCAGCGTAACCATCATGCATCCACCATCTTCAAGATGGGCAACGTACCCTTTGGCCGCATCAATCAGGGCTGCGGCATTGAAATGACGAAAATGATGTTCGAGAAAATGAGCGACGCCTGACATGCCTTCGCGATTCGGAGAAAGGTGTTCTGTGGACCCTTCCATCCGACTACCCGCGGCATGCTGATCCCCTACCATTCGTCGTCACCGTCATCCCAGTCGTCATCGTCGTCAGACCAGTCGTCATCATCGTCTTCGTCTTCCTCATCTCCGTCGAGGAAGTAGTCATCATCGTCGTCATCGTCGTCATTCCAATCGTCATCATCAAATGCGAGAGAAACAGCCTGCAGGATGCGATCCGCATACGGCAATTCTTCAAAATCCAGTTCCATCTCATCCACGTCTTCGGGGGAGAGGATTGTATCAGCAACATGCAACATGGGGTATACCTCTTATGGGTTGGTTGCAATAGATCTGGTTGATGAGTTCCGACCCTGGACAGGAACGCAGAGCTGAAGAATCACCCTGCACTAGTCGGGACTTTTCGCTGGCAAGAACACCGAAAAATACGTCAGTACCCAACGGTCCCGTATGTGAATTTTGATGATCCCAAGCGGAAAAATTTTGCGGTAGGAAGGGGCCTTGGCACCGTCGATGGGTTCCCGCTCATTTTCTCGTTCCAGCACCGGCAAAAAGGAATACAAATCCTGCGTGTTTTAAGTGCTTTGGGGGTCTGATTATTGATCGGTCAGGTATTTTTTGCGATTAGTACAAAAGTTTCTATTTTATAGCTCCCCCTCACAATACGTCAGTTTATATTTTTTACTTATGGATCTTATTAAACTCTCTCGAGCGGACCTTAAAAAATTGGGTAAAGATGTTGAGCGTGAGCTGAAAAAGCGCGAACGGATGGCAAAAGCAGAAGCCAAAAAGAAAATTCAGGCTATAGCGCAAGAAGCAGGATTTGCTGTTTCGGAGTTGTTGGAGGAGGCAAAGCCAAAAACGCGAAAAACAAAAACCAGAGCGAAGGCGAAGATCAAATACCGCGATCCCAAAAACGCCAAGAACACGTGGGCTGGTCGTGGTCGTATGCCTAGGTGGATGGCGGCCTATGTTGAGAAAGGAAAAAAGAAGGAAGACTTCGCAGTCTGATTTCTGTTGATCCAGCCTCTTCTGCAGGTATTTTAAAGGGGGGGGCGCGCGATTGCGCGGCCCCCCTTTTTTTACCCATGGCCCTCGATCCAGAGTGAGCTACAACCTATTCCGGGTTTTGGCTTGATTGCATCGGGATTATCCAGCTATAGTGTTTTATAATATCCGTAACAAAAAGCAGCGCAACGGGATACGCTTAAATTCGTATTTACATCTACTGGTCAATTGGAAGCTATCGGGGTAATCAGCGAGGCGTAGTCATTGCGGCTGTTATTCACTTCGCGGGATACAGGGTATATATCAATCCACTCAGTGGACGTTTTACGAGTAATTTCGTGGGCCACGTCAGGAAGACCGCTTATCCAGGCTTCGATGTCACTTTGTTCGAGAAATACGGGCATTCGATGATGGTATTCAGCAGGTTTACCGATAGATGCTCGTGTTATAACGGTACATGAATCGACCATATCATCTCCGGAGCGCCACGTCTCCCACAAGCCTGCCAATAGCAGTGGTTCGTCGTTATTCAAGTGGAAATAGAATGGCTGTTTGGCGCCTTTAGGCCCGGTCCATTCGTAATAGCCACTCACTGGGACCACACATCTTCTTTTTTTCCAGGCCTCTCTGAAGGTTGGCTTTTCCGCAACCGTTTCGCCGCGCGCATTAAATGTCCGATCCGGTATACGTTCGGGTTGTGCCCATCGCGGAATCAGTCCCCATCGAAAGATGGCCCATTCCTGCAAGCCTTTTTCTGTCATCCGAATCCCCGGTAGGAATCCCGTTGGCGCGAGGTTGAATCGGGGCAGAAGTCCTGGTTCGGTCAGTATGTCTGCCCCTGCTACTTCGTCAAATGTTTCCCGCAGGTATCCTGGCGGCATGTGATTTACGATTCGTCCGCACATGACTTCATCCGGCAGTTTCGTTGTATGGACTTCTACATCCTGAAAACCCACAGCGCGTGTTCAGGTTCAGGCATGCTGTTTTCGATCGTTGGCACTTCGATCAAACGATGCTTCTCGTTCGTCCCGGCCGTAGTACTGTGATCCAGGGCGTCCCTTGTAGCCCCCGATGACGCCTCCCAATGCCCAGGCTTCCTCGACCATGATACCACGCCAGGGACCTACGGCCTGCAGCTTGCCCTTCACGATCAGGGCACTCTCATGCAGGACTTCGCCCAGCTTCTCGCGGATATCGGGTTTGCAGATACACTGGATATAGCCTGTCTCGTCCTCCAGGAAGATGAACATCGTCCCTTTTGCCGTGCCGGGTCGCTGTCTGAACATGACCAGTCCAGCAGAGGCAAACGTCGGTTGCTGCCGCTCATTCCACGGAATGGAGGTGCCAAATTGCTTGGCCGTATCGATAGGGCGGATCTCCCAATCCGCCAGGTGCTGGCGCAGAACGACCATGGGATGGACGCGGGGACCGGAGTGGGTACGCAGATCCCATTCCAGGCGGGTGCGTAGCGTGATACCCGGCAGGGCCGGGATATCCTTTTCGTCGAGAGAGCGCACATCGAGCAGCGTATGCGCCATCTTCTGCGCCTCGAAGTCCAGCTGCGCTCCTGTGGCGCGGCGGCGGAGGAGTACCTGCATCTTGTAGAGTACCGTCCGGTTGGCACCTTCGAGCTGGTCGAATGCGCCGGCCTTCGCCAGGGAGCGAAGCTCTTTCTCGTCAGCCGGTACGCGGTGGAAGAAGTCTTCGAAGCTGGTGAAGGCCCCCAGCTGCCGCTCCAGGACGATATCGCGGGCGAGAGACTCGGACACGCCCTTGACCGAGGTGAGCGGTTTTCGAATGGCCCAGGCGTACTGCACGTTCTCCAGATCGAAGCGCAGGCCGGAGATGTTGACATCCGGGACGAGCACACGCACGCCATGTCGCCTGGCTTCCTGCTCGAGCGTCATCTGGGCATACATGCCGGGCCGGTGCTGCATTACGGCAGCCATGAACGCAGCCGGATAGTAGGCTTTCAGGTAAGCGCTGTGATAGACCGTGAGGGCAAATGATGCGGCATGGGAGCGACAGAAGCCGTAGCCCACGAACTTCGATACCTGATCGAATACCCGATTGGCGATCACTTCCGAGATGGGCGGCTCGGTGTGTACCTGCATCGCTGACTCGACAAAGCTATCGCGCATGCTCTCCATTTCTGTAGGGTCCCGGAAGCGGGACATCAGCCGGCGGAACTGATCTGCTTCATCCAGACTCCAGCCTGCAAACCGGTGTGCTACTTCCAGTACCTGCTCCTGGAAGACAATGACACCATACGTGTCATGCAGGATGTCGGCCAGGATAGGGTGTTCGTAGCGCACGGGCTCGATGCCCTGATGTCGTCGAATGAAGGGGTGCATCAGCCCGCCCAGAATCGGTCCCGGTCGGACAAGCGAGATCTGTTTGATCAGATCCTGCATGGAACGGGCCTGGATGCGCGAACCAGCGCTCATCTGAGCTGGAGATTCGATCTGAAAGAGCCCCAGTACATCGCCCTCACAGATCCGGTCGTAGACCATTTCGTCATCGAAGGGGAGAGCATCGAGGTCGATGACTTCGTTCTGCCGATCGGCAATAAGCTGCGTAGCTTCCGAGACGGCCCCCAGCATGCGTAGTCCCAGTACGTCGAGCTTGACCAGACCCAGCCACTCCAGGTCATTCTTGTCGAACTGCACAAGCCGTACCCCATTCGCACTCTGTTGCAGAGGGGAGAAGTGGGGCATGGGGTCGCGGGTGAGGACCATGCCGCCCGAATGCTGCCCGAGGTGGCGGGGGACTTTGAGCAGGGCCGTTGAAGCAGAGAGCAGGATGCGCAGCAGCGGGCTCTTGCCGCCGGCGACGCTTTCGATGTGCGCCGCGTTGTAGTCGTCGGTCGGTAGCTCATGGCTGCACCGCTTGGACATCTGAACAGCCATTTCTGCAGGCCAACCAAGTGCCTTGGCTGTGTCCTGGACGGCGGATTTGGTCAGGTATCGGTCGATGGTGGCAGCCATACCCGTATGCGCTGCACCGAATCGCTCCTCCATCCATTCGATGATCTCCATACGGCGACTCGAGTCGAAATCGAGGTCGATGTCCGGCGTGCCCTTGCGTCCGCGATGCAGGAAGCGTTCGAACAGCAGGTTGTGCTCGATGGGGCAGACCCGTGTGATGTCCAGCAAGTAGGTGACGATGGAGTTGGCAGCCGACCCACGCCCGAGACAACGGATGCCGCGGCGCAGGGCCTCCTCGACGACCTCAGCCACGACCAGGAAGAAGTCCTGGATATCGAGATGCATGATGATCTTGATCTCCTTGTCCAGTCGCTGCTGGGCCGCCTCTCGGTGCAGGGCTCCCTCGGGGTACTTGCGGTCAAACCCGGCTTTGACCTTCTGGAGGAAGAGCTCATTCGGGGTGACGCCCTCGGGCAGACGGGCGCCGGGCGGGATGATGTGGCCGGGAATCAGATCCACCTCGCAGGCCGAGGCAATCTCTCCGCTGCGGTGCAAGGCATCGTGGGGCAGCCCTCGGCGGGCCAGCTCCGCCTCGGGCTGTACATAGGCCATCGCATTCGAAGGGCGATGCGGGTGATCGTCGAAGACCGTGATACCATGCCGGATGCAGGTCAGCAGATCGTAGCGCCAGTAGTCGCGCGGGATGGCGTAGCGTACATCACCCGTGGCAACGGTCGGAATATCCGCCTGGGCGGCATGTCGGATCAGGCACTCGAGGCGTCGATCGTCGCCCTTGCGACGCTGATGAGTGAGCTCAACAAAGAGGCGATCGCCGAAGATGTCTTTCAGCGCACCGGTGAATTGCCCGGCCAGAGTGTTCATTCCAGCGTCCATGAGGGGGTAGAGGAGTCCTTCGTCCGAGCCCGTTAGACAGATGAGGTTGTCGGCGTGCTGGGCCAGGACATCGAGTGTGGTCCAGGGGTTGTCCCGGTCGTCGCGTTTACCGGCCGTGAGATGGGCATCCGTCAGGAGTCGGGACAGGTTGGCATATCCCTCGCGATTCTGGGCCAGCAAGACCAGGTCGCCTGTCGGCCGGTACGCACCGGGTGCATGCGTATCCTTGGTGCCGGCAGGAGTCCACTGCAGCGGGACCTCCGCTCCGAATACGTGGCGGATGCCATGCTCCTTGCAGGCCTGCTGGAAGCGGACCACGCCATAGGTGCCATGTCGGTCGGTGACGGCCATGGTGGACATGCCGAGGCGGGCGGCTTCGGCGGCGAGTGCCTCGGGCGACGAGCCGGCAGCGCGGAAAGAGAACCAGGAGCGGGCGTGCAGATGTACGAACATATTGGATGGGTCCATCCCTCTGGTCAAAGGCCAACCGGACCCAGCATGATCTGGTGATCTCTCTGACTCAGGACGCGGACCGGGAAAGAAGGTCGGTGAACAAAAAAAGGGCCTTCACGATAATATGTGCATTATATGTGTGTCAAGACATGTGCGCCTGAAAATATGCCGTATCAGCAGGTCATGGCTTCTGGTTCAATCGTGAATGCCTACCAGGGTCCAGCGGCCGGTTTTCATGTCGCGAGATACATCGAAGGTGCCCTGGTCGGTACGCAGGGTGACATAGCGGCGGTGACGTTCGCTGGCCCACCACGTGCCGCGTACATCCCACTGCTCGATTACCTCACGGACAGGGAGTCGCTGCCCATCCCGAATGAGGATGACGGAGCGATCGCCATGGAACTGAACCTCTCTGGTAAATCGAACTTCACGGGGCCTGCGGACACGTTTTAGCATAGGAGAACGGGTGGGAATCGATTGACGGGCAGCGTTCAGGTGGATGCATCGATGATAATATGTGCTTTATATGTGTATCAAGCTTGTGCTTTGTGAATTCACTCAGCGTCTATGGCCCGACGAGACATACATTGATGTACGTCTTGCTGGCCGCTACATTGGAATTCCCTGACGCACAACTGACTCCATGAACCACTCCGTCGACACGTCTGCAAAGCGTGGCATCTTTGTCGCTCTGGTGATCCTGGCCTATGTCGGAATGGTGGCCATAAATGGCCTGGCCAATGCCTTGCCTATTGGTGGAAGGACGACCGGGGCGATCTCGGATGAATATCTTTCTCTGTTCACGCCTGCCGGATTCACATTTTCGATTTGGGGACTGATTTATTCCGGTCTATTTGTCTACTCAGTAGTGCAGGCACTGCCGCGTTTTCGTACGAATGCGACGTTGGCGCGTATGGATGTGCCATTCGTGTTGAACGGGGTGTTGAATGCCGCCTGGATCGTGTCATGGCACTATGGGCAATTGGCATTGAGTATGCTGATCATGCTGGGGTTGCTTGGCACCTTGATCGTACTGCATCGTCAGGCTCAGACAGAGACCGGCGCCTTGTGGCGATTTGCTGTGCTGTACCCGGTGAGCGTGTACTTCGCTTGGATTTGTATGGCGACGATTGCCAACATCAGCATTCTTCAGAGCGCTTGGGGCTGGAATGATGCGCTCCTGTCTGAAGAGATATGGACCATCTTGAAGCTTCTAGCCGCCCTTTCGGTGTGTGCTTTCGTGTATCTGCGATTCCGCAATGTGGTATTTGTGATGGTCGTTGCTTGGGCTGCGTACGGCATTTGGGCGAATCAGGTGGACGGCTCGCTAATTCAGTCTGCTGCCTTGGCGTGCGCGTTGCTGTGCCTGATAACCGTCATCGTCCACATCGTTGGACGGGTGATGGGGTTGGAAGCATTTCAGTCCCAGACAACGTAGCTGTAGCGGTCCTCATGGAAGTGGGCGCCCTCGCGAATCTTGGATCGTTTCAAGGCTCGTGGGTAGCGGCGATGCACCTTGGATACGGCTTCCTTGACCTCGCGCAGCCGCCGGTCGAAGAGTGACATCTGGATCATGTCGCCGGTAAGCAGGCCGGCCAATTCCACCTCCACCTTTTCGATGCCTACGCGGCCTTTCTCCTGCGTCAAGCGGGCAAAGAGATCCTCGGCGAGTTGTTCGGCGAAGCGGACAAGAGCATCCAGGCGTGCTGTGGGGTGGGTCAGCAATCTGGCCGTTCGTTCTGCCGGATGGCCTTCCATGTGCAGCACAAGCCGGACTTGTCCCACAATGTTGTTCGTGAGCTTGTCATGACCCTTCTGCACTAGGCGATGGACGATGGGAATGAGGTAGGGCGCATCGTAGCAGGGAGTGAACAGGGTGAAGCGCGTATTGATGGACGGAGCCGGCTGGAAGACCGATACTGGAGCGACGTCGTCCGGACGCAGCAGCCGGTGTACGCGTACGCCTTCTTCACCCCAGGCCAGATTCAGGTGGCGCTCGTTCAGGGAACGCACGCTGCCCAAGGTCTCACAGCCGAGCATCTGCAGCCCTCCCACAGAATCGAGACTGAAGCCAGCCTCTTCAAGCCAGGCCATTGGAAAGTCGTCGTGAAAACCATCCACCTCACCATCCGAGACCGCCAGCAGCTGCCCGGCTCCGGCACGTATGGAGGCCAACCACGCGGTGGAACGGTGCGGGCCGAAGCCCACGGAAGCGCCCAGCGCACGCACGGTCATCCGTATTTCGTCCGGGTGAGCCGCAAACCAGAGCTGGGGCTGGTCGCTGGCTGTGAGGGAAGACGCTCTTTTCGATGTCCGATTCCTTCCGAAGGTGCTTTCCATGAATGGCGTAATCCGGTTGATCCGTTCGAGAACAGCCTCCCACGCGCTGAACTCGGCAACCGGATCACGCAGATAACAAGCGACATCTGGGCACAGCGAACGGGCGCGCGCTGCTGTCATGCCGCGCTCCAGTCCTTGCAGGGCCGCTGCCCGGTTGAGGGCAATGACATGGTGCTCTTCCTGCACGATAAGTGGCTGGGTGCCATCGTGATGACGGGCCATGGCCACGGCCCAGGCCGGGAAGTGCTTGATGGTCAGGCAGCCAAAGCGCGGTCCGTCTGTATCAGGCCGGGTAGATACAGGACTACTGCCTGAATGGGGTTCTGGGAGGGGGAGACGACGTGCTTCCATGCTGGCCTTCGAGTAGGATCATCAGAATCGGGAAGCCATCATAATATATGTGGAATATGTGTGTCAATAGCGTTGCGATAAACGGATTCTATTAAATGAGTGCTTCGATGCAAAGAGAAGAAGGATGATGGTTGTATCATGCGGCCCGTTGAACTCAACGGATGATGGGAATCCATTTGAAACCCGTCCCAATCATCGATACCGCGGGAAGCGCACTTGCATCACACGTGCCCACGACTATGAACAAAGTGAACCTCTCTGAAAAGTTGGCCTTGTTTTCCGAGCATTGGCATCCCCACATCGTGGGTGAGCTCAATGGCCAGCACGTGAAATTGGCCAAGATCAAGGGCGCCTTCGACTGGCATCATCATGCCGCAGAGGATGAGCTTTTTCTGGTCGTATCAGGAACGATGGACCTGGAGCTGCGGGACCAGACCGTGACCCTTGAAGAAGGCGAGTTCTTCATTGTGCCTCGCGGTGTGGAGCATCGGCCGGTAGCTCATGAAGAATGCCACATTCTGCTGTTCGAACCGGCATCTACGCGCAACACAGGAAACATCACGAATGAGCGAACCCGGAACCAACTTGATCGGATCTAGAGGGTGATTCTGTAACCAAGTGATTGTCTTCTCCGTGCTGTACTCCTCATGCCTGTTCAGGACTGTCTCGTCCGGCTGCGTTCGTGAGCATCGTTAGAAAAAATCTGGAAAGCCGACATGGCTAATTCGGTATGGACGCTGCGCTAGGAATAGGTGGGTTGCTGACTGTCGATCCCGTATTGGAGGGAATGGATTGTCTTGAGGCCTCCATATTTCTGTAGACCACAGGGAATTGTTCAGCGCGGGCAATGCGATAGCGCTGCTGTACCTCCCATAAGCGAGCCTCGGCGACGTGCAGATCCAGATTGCCCACAAGGACAGAGTCCACCAAGCGATCAAGAGCGGGATCCTCGAATGAGGTCCACCATGCGACGGGGTGGACGATGATCCGAGATTCGTCTTCATTCTGAAGTCCTTGGTCGGGAACCGCCTCTGCTGCTTCGTCGATGGCATTGGTCAGAGCCACGGCTGTCGAATCGAAACGGGCAGGTGGCGGAGCCAAACGATCCGCTTCGAGAGCCTGTGGCGCGAGCGAGCAGCCGCTAAGCATTCCGCTCAGCACAACACCAAGGGCGGCACAGTGAAGCGCGTACGGCACCAGGCGCCTGTAAATTCGTCGGGGGTACATGAGAATATCCAGATTGGGATCTGTCATTTTGACCTGGCTAGCGTCTGCTCCGCATCTGCGAACGCATCTGCTGCTGACGCTCGCGCTCTATCTCGTTCCATGTCCTCATTTGATCGCGTGTCAGAATTCGTTTCAGCCGTCTCTTCGTGTCACTGCTTAGCGCTTCCATTTCGCCACTCATGCGTCGCAGGGTGCGCATGTCCGGTAGGTCTCCGGACTGCATTCGCTCAAGGCTCAAACCATACTTTTCCATCACGGCCAGGCGCTGCTCCGAGCTTCGTTCGATGATGGAATGGACCGGGTCACGTTGGTCGTCGGTCAGCTCAAGGCGTTCGATGGTCATCCGCATCTGTTCTCGCATCTCAGCAGGAAGAAGACTTCCATAGACGACGGTGTCGGCAGCTTCGGTCGAAGCCCGGGCAGAATCAGGAGGAGTCTGAGCCCGGGCTGTCGTGCCCGAGAGGCCGGTGATCAGCAACAGGGCACCTGCAAAGCGGGCGACTTGGTTCTTCAGGTACGTGTACATGGTATTCGGATTCTTTGAAGTTCGTAGCACGGGTCGCCATCGGAGACCCTCGAGGGTGGCAGGGCCTACGGAGGCGACTGGTGCAAAGGTTGTGATGCCAGGCTTCCAAGATGTCCGGCAAGCTGACTCAAGATGTCTGGAATCACGAATCGGGAATCCGGCGGCTACCCCGACCTCAAGGCAGCAGACTGCGTCTTGATCGACAGGACACAACCTGTCCAGATATCTGAATCCGGACGTCCTGGGCACTGGAGACCGGACATTCTTGAGGCGAGCCTGACGCAAATTTGGCGTCGTTCGACCACCGGAACGCAAGTGCACCCAGGGAGCAGTTGCCTACTGTCCCTGGGCCAGCGACGTCCTTTTATCACATATTGCGACAACATGAAGCTTTCTCAATCTGTCCTGCAGCTCCTGATCTGGATCACTCTGCTTGTGGTCGTTGAACGTCCAGCCGCTGCCCAGTCCGAGGTGGCCGTTTCCGGCATTGTCCGGGATGCGGATACCGGAGAGACGCTCCCATATGCGAGCGTACGGATCGTTGACCTCGGAATAGGAGCAGCCACCAACCTCGAAGGACGATTTACCCTGTTCGGCGTGCCCTCAGGACGCCAGATTCTCCGTGTGTCCTACATCGGATTCCAGACGCTGGACCTTGACATCGATGTGATGGCCGATATGGATCCACTCCAGGTCTCTCTTCAGCTTGCAACGGGAGCGCTGGGAGAAGTGGTGGTCACGGCAGACCAGTATGAGATGATGCGCACTTCCGAAACCATCGGACAGATCACCGTATCGCCTCGGGAGCTGTCGACACTGCCCAGCATCGGTGAAACAGACATTTTTCGTTCGCTCCAATTGCTACCAGGTATCAGCGGGACAAACGAAGGATCGTCCGGGCTGTACGTAAGGGGAGGAACGCCTGACCAGAACCTGGTGCTACTGGATGGTATGACCGTTTATCACGTGGATCACTTCTTTGGATTCTTCAGTGCCTTCAATGCGGATGCAATAAAGGATGTCCAGGTTTACAAAGGTGGCTTCCCAGCTGCATATGGTGGGAGGACGTCGAGCGTGGTCGACCTGACCGGAAAAAGTGGCGCCAACCAATTGCGGGCGGGAGTGGGGATCAACCTGCTCAGCGCCTCTTCCGTAGTGGAAGCTCCCCTAGGAAAGCGAGCCACCGTGCTCTTGAGCGGCCGTCGGTCCTACACCGACATCCTCCAGAGCGGTGTTTACGACTCCATCTTCGAAACCCTGACCGGAGAGGACGCGGATCCTGCTACCGGAAACGGGGCAACCCCTGGAACGACCCCCGGTGGTGCATTCGGAGCCGCGTTCGAGGGGCCAGGTGAGGCGGTCTTCACTCCGGATTTCTATTTCTACGATCTGAATGCCAAGCTGACATTTCGTCCGACCAACGCCGACGTGCTGGCCCTGAGCATCTACAACGGTCGGGACAACCTGGACGAGTCACGCTTGACTTCAACAGGGGTGGGCAACGGAGAGTTCACGGCGACTGTTCGAAACGATATTGAGGACGTTACCCGATGGGGCAATCAAGGCGTGAGCGGAAAGTGGTCCCGGCAGTGGGGTGCGCGTCTTTTCTCCAACGCCATAGTCTCGTACAGCGAGTACTTCTCGGAAGGGGTCCGGGACTCATTCCTGGAGAACTTTGCGGCCGACGCCGACACGGCGAGTTTCTCGAGACGACTGAGCAGCCTGGAAGACAATCGGCTCTCGGACTTCTCATTCCGGCTGGACAACGAACTCTCCGTGAGCAACGCCCACAAGGTCGGATTGGGCTTCCAGGCAACACGATCGGACGTGCGTTACGAACTTTCCCGCAACGATACGTTGAGCGTTCTCGACCTCGATCAGGAGTCCCAACTGATCGCAGGGTATGTCCAAAATTCATGGACACCCTCACGCCGTCTCTCGGCGACTGCCGGAGTCCGCATAACCCATTATGACCTCACCGAAGAAACTGTGGTCGAGCCACGGCTCTCGGCCCGGCTCAACCTGACTGATCGCGTCCATTTGAAAGGAGGCTACGGACGCTTCAATCAGTTCGTTGCCCGCGTGGTGAACGAAAACGTCACCGAAGGAGCGCGTGATTTCTGGCTTCTGGCGGACGGCCAGGATGTTGGTGTGCAGCGATCCACTCATTTTCTTGGAGGTATCGCCTACGAGACCGACGGCTGGCTCATCGATCTGGAAGGGTATCACAAGGATCTCAGCGGTCTGTCTGAGTTCAGTCTTCGTTTTCAGCGCGGAGGCGCGGACTTTGAACAGAGCGATTTCTTCTTCGACGGGGCCGGTGTGGCTCGCGGGATTGAGGTCCTGGTTCAGAAGAAGTTTGGGACAAGCACAGGGTGGCTTTCATACACGATTGCCGAAGTAGAGCATACGTTCCCAGGTCTGAACGGTGGTGATCCATTTCCAGCACTTCATGACCAGCGGCACGAACTGAAGCTGGTACAGAGCTCCCGAATCAACGAGCGATGGAGTGTGTCGTCCACATTCATGTTGGCCTCTGGAAAACCCTACACAACACCGGAGTCCCAATACGCGATCACCCTTCTGGACGGGAGCGAGCAGAGCTATATCCATGTAGGCGACAAAAACGGGCAACGATTGCCGGCTTATCACCGGCTCGACGTGTCCGCTCATTATCGCTTTCCGGTCGGTGCATCCTCCGTGAACATCGGTTTTTCCGTCTTTAATCTTTACAACCGCAAGAACGTGTGGTACCGGGAATTCGATCTCACGCAGTCGCCCTTTGTGACGACTGACGTGACATTCCTGGGTGCCACGCCCAACCTGTCTGTGAGGGTGGACCTATGAAATCTCTGACCTCAATCTTCCCGGCGCCATCGAATCCGACGCATCATCGCATGAAAAACATCCTTCTAGCTATTTGCATTTTCTTCCTGATGGTGACGGTATCTGCCTGCGACACTGTCGACTCCTCAGAAGAGACCGTCGAGCTTGTTGTGGAAGCATTCCTGTTTACTGACCTGCCGGTGGACAACATTCGCATCACCGAAGCGATTCCCCTATCGCAGGTCTCTGATACCGATTCGCTCGAGAGACCGGTCAACGATGCCCAAGTGACCTTGTCCCGAAGTGGTGAATCTTTTCTGTTGACCGCCTCCGGTACAGAAGGCTTTTACCATTATGATGGAAACGACCTCACCGTTTCGGAAGGTGACGTGTTCCAACTCAAAGTGCAGCGTGGTGGTACGACTCTGACGGCGACGACTACGGTTCCTCGACCACCTGAATCCGTAGACCTCTCCACAGATCAGGTGGAAGTGGTCCGTTTGATCATCGGTCCAAACGGACCACTCAACCCTGGTGGAGCTGACGCTGTGAGGGAGAGTCTTTTGAATGCGGGAATCACCGTCTCTTGGTCAAACCCGAATGCGGAACTGCATTTCGTAGTTGTGGAGAGCATCATCGAAGGACAACCCGACTACATTCTACCAGAGTTCATCCTGGACCAGATCAGGAACTTCAGGTTGGTGACTGAGCCGACTGACGAGGACTTCTTCGACGTCGATCTAAGGTCGATGGAAACGTTCGGCCAGTATCAGGCAACAGTCTATCGCGTCAATCAGGAATACGCCGACCTCTACGAGAGCCGGGAGCAGGACTCTCGAGATCTGAACGAGCCGGCGTCCAACATCGAAGGAGGGCTCGGTGTTTTCAGTGCATTCGCGGGGGTAGTCGAGGCGTTTGAGGTCGTACCCGAATAAGGCTTCACGGACAAGATTGCCCCGGAACCTGACACAGCTCCAAAACCACCAAAACAATGACCCACAAGATCCCCTCTTTTGTGTCCATAGTTGCAGTCGGACTCGGGTTGTTCGACCTCCTTCGTGGCATCATGCATACAGTCTTGGTCGGCTTCGCAGCTGTTGACCGGGCCGGACTGGACTTGTCGGGTCCGACTGGGCTGGACCAGGTCATGCTCATGACTGCGTTTGGAGCTTCCAACCTGATTACCGGGGTTGCACTCATTTTTCTTGCATTTACCAACCGAAAGGGCGTACTGGTCCTATTGGCCACTATTCCACTGGCGTACCTGCTGGCGGGAATGGGGATGTCTTACTGGGGGACAGAGCTGATGGGTCAGGGCGAGTTTCCCGGTCTCGCTAATATGAAGATCTACCTTTCAGTCTGTATGGTGACCCTATTGGCGGGTCTTTTCGGTTGGTTACGCAATCGGGGTCTTGCGACTACAATTCTTTCTTAGGGCTCAGACGGCCGAGCGGCCTTCACGGACACGGAGATCGAGTTCTCTGCGAGGCTCCCTGGCGCGTTGCAGCGTCGTTTCGGCGGTTTTTGGCTTAGTCTGAAGCTCTCGCTTGTTTACGAAATGCTCCTGGCGTTGTAGCCGTTACTTTCTTGAACGCCGAATAGAAGGCTGAGCGGGACTTGAATCCAGCTTCCCAGCCAATACCGTCAATGCTTAGGTGTTCTGAAGAAGGGTTGTTGAGCAGCGCCTTCGCCCGTTCCACGCGGTAGCCATTGACAAAGTCCATGAAGTGCTGCCCCAGCTTTTCGTTTATCACCTGAGAAACGTAGCGATGAGGAATATCCACCTGCTCGGAGGCCTGACGAAGGGTCAGCTCATGATCCAGAAACGGCTCTGAATCCGAAAAGTGTTCTTGAAGTTGCCTCAGAAAGGAATCCTTCTGTTGATCTTCCAGCGAGGAGGCGACGTATTTCTCTTCACTATGCTCGGTGTCCAGTTGGAGCGCCGGGGCAATACCATGAAATAAATCAGGCCAAGCAACGGCGACGAATGTGACAGAACTGATGAATACAGCAAACGTGATGGCAGCCGCAATCTGAAGCGTCTCGAAAAAGGAGAACACGCCCACTAGTGTCATGAGCACAAGTAGCATGAGAGTAAACCACTTAAGCCATCGGACGTGACGTTCGTCGTCAAACGATGCCACCTCAGTCATGTGACGTTCGAACTTGCGAATCCAGAAAAAAGACGCCATCACATAGAAAAGCGTCACGACGAATCCGACACGGATTTCGGGGATGAAACTCCGGTACAACTCTCGTTCGATGTAAACCCTGATATAGTCAGAGCGAAGGTCGGGTCCAACAATTGCCAGCGGAATTAGAAGCGACAAGTGAAGGAGAGCCGGAATTCCGTGAACCGCGCGCGATGCTGTGAATAGGTAACCCGCATCGATGGATGTGCGAACGTGAAAGTAAATGAGCGGACCTAGAAGAAGCGCCAGAGCGCCCCACATATGAGCTAACGCGTACGGAGCCGAATCGATGGGCGGTCCGTTTTCAGAGAATGCTCGAACGGCGGACAACATCATGAGTCCGAGCAGTCCCATGATACAAGCGAAAGTGGCTTTTCGAGCTCCACTGGACCGCTTCCAGAACAGAGAAGCTATAGCCAACATCATCGCTTGGAGGCTCCCTAGAAGCAGGATAGCTTGCTGTGTGCTAAGACTGGGCTCAGTAGGCATTGAGAGCAGAAGGACGATGAAGTGGTTGGTTTGGCATTCGTAGAATGCACGTCTCCTTCAAGGGTTCGTCGCAACCTCTTCCGTGTGCGTTGGGTGGGCTGAAAGCAGCGCATACATGCTACTATGGTCTCTGAAAGTGACTGAGACTGCCTTAGAATGGACTCGAGATTATCAAAATTCAAAGATGAAGCGAGACTCACGATGCCTTGTGGATTCAGCTCACTTGGCATAAGCCTCTGGGTGTGCATAACAAGCGCATTTTGCGGGCTCGCAGTTCTGGCGTGCTGGTCTGAGACCAGTTACTTTCTGTCAGGTGGGCGTCAGCTCGCCGCAAATCCGCCAGCCGTTCTACTGCTTTTCAATCCATGAGTGACGAGCAGTCTCCATTTTTCGACGAATACGACTGACGCGTCCCAGGACAAGCGCAATCGAAGCGCCGTACGGGGGGGGCAGCTAGGGCTACTCGTTACCTGGCACCACCAGTGCGTTAGTGGCTGGATTGGCGTCATCGGCTGGGTCGTGAAAGTATCCTGCTGCCACTGTCACGGACTCCGCTGGTGAATCGGCCAGAAGACACGCATGCACGAAATTGTCAGGGTCATCGTCTGCGAGTGCGATGGGAGTGACTTCTTCCCCGTTTTCCAGCAAGACCGTGACCGCCTGACGCTGTGGTTCTGCGAGCGCAGAGCCATTAGGACCCGTCACGCCCCCCTCCCAGGTCAGTTGCACAACCTGAGTCGTCTGGTCGGGACACTCGCCTCGCAGCCCTTCGGTCTGAGGATCGAACAGTTCGGCCAGCAACACGCTTGGTCCCGCTTCGAGAGGAGTAATACCCGAACGCAGTCCTTTCAAAGTTTTGCCCTCAACGTCGAGCAAGTCCCCAACGACCTCCACTCCCAGCGGCTGCGCATCCAAAGTACCGAAAGGACCTGTGAGCAACACCGTGCGAAGCTCGAGCGGCTCGTCCGCGGGACGGAGGGTTGCACAGCTGGGAACGGCCCAGGAACTGTCGGCGGTTTGAACGGCAAACATCTCGGGGATCAGCGACTCGGCGTCGATCTGTTCAGAAAAGGTGACCGGCATGCCGTCCTCACCCACCGAACTGAGCCCCTGGCACAGGATCATGATCGGTGCAGGTAGCTCGTCCAAACCATAATAGGAGGACAGAATCGTAGCCTCAGACTGCAGATAACTTATGGCCGAGGTATCATTATTTGTCCCTCCATCGCATCCGAGGAGCACAAAAACCGGAATCAAAAGGTAGGGTGTTATTTTGCAGATCATCCTGAATATCGGGTGATGGAGACGGTCGCTTTTGAAGACTGAAGGCAGCCATAACTGGTATATGGCATGTACAATTCTGGGGGTCAGAGCCAAGTGGTCTGCAACACACTCACAATCGCGGATCGGCTCGCCCCTCAGATGACAAATTCAGTTAGGGACCCAACTGGAGTGTCATCCCCCCATCACTAAAGTGTTACGGAAATGTCACGGGTGCCTGACGGGCTGAACGAGAACACCGATTCGGACGATTGCATGGGCTTTGTATTCGATTCCTGGATTCCTAGGAGCGGCCGTCGCAAGGGGGGTGGTCGAAATATCTTGAAAGAAACTGACCTTGCTACGCAGTAGAAGAAGTGCATTTTGCGGTTGGTAATTCTGGCGTGCTGGTATTGAACCCATTACTTTCCAATCAGGGAGGGTAGGCTTACCAATCATGAGGACGCGAAGCGTCCGACCGGATTCGTATAACGACCGGTCGTTAACAGGATGGAACCATGCCTTCAAACCATTCTTCGTCTGAAGCAGAGTTGACCGATCAGCAATTCCTCGCCATGGGGAAGTTGTTCGTAGAGTGGTCAAACGTGGAGTTCATGTTGGGGACGCTTCTGAGTAGAATCGTATTCGTCCCCGAGATCCTGGCACGTACGTACACCGATCAGTTGAGTGCGACACGTCTCGAGCAAGCGATCAAGAACGCCGTCGATCTCCACAAGAGGAGATTCAGCTACTCGGTGATTTCCCGCGATAAACTGGACCAATTGGAACGGCTGGTCAATGACGCATCGGTGGTTCGTCGAACGCGCAATAAGCTGGCACACTATTGCTGGTCCCGCCACTCGGATAATGCCATTGCCGGCTTCAAGCTTTCAGGGCGGCAGGCACCGAACAGCTCACAAACGCGGGACTATCAGGAATACACGCTGGAGCAACTGAAAACAGAGTATGAGCGCGCCTATGCGTTGGTTGAAGGCATGATAGCATTTGCGATTTCTATTCCAGAGAATGAAGAAGAGCGGCACAAACTTGATTTTTCAGAAGTGATTCAATCACATTGAAAGACTTGTTATCCCGATCCTGAGGCCGGCAGGCGCGTGTTTAGTGCGCCACGTAATTACAAGTTGGTGAGGAATGATGATCAAGATCTCCAGACTCGGTGTATTCTCATTTGCCCGGTTTCAAGCCCTCCTGGCTGGGCTATTGGGTTTACTGGCGGGTGTATTGTATTCGTTTGGAGGGCTCGTGATCGATGCATTGGGTAGTTTTATAATTTGCGGATTACTTGAGTAGTCAACAATAGGTAAAACGTATTGCGCTCGTGAACTCCTCCTCCATGTTGCTTGATCTGGTTCGATTCAGCCAGCATTTTGTTAAAAGACTGGATGCCAATCTGAGCATCCACGGCGTCAGTTTTTCAGAGTACCAGGTACTTCACCATTTGGCATGCTCCGCCGCTGGAGCCCTTCCCCGCGTTGAGCTTGCACGGCTCGTTGGATTGACCCCTTCCGGCGTGACCCGGATGCTGGCTCCAATGGAAAAGATTGGACTCATCAAAAAAGAATCGCATGCAAGAGATGCGCGCATGAGCCTTGTGAAACTGACCAAAGCGGGTGAAATCAAATATCAGGATACTACGACAACGGTAGGCCAGGTAGCAGATTCATTCGTTGAATCGCTGGGTCCAGATCGGCGGGACATACTGGGGACCGTCCCATCCCATCCATGGTAATCTTGAGGACTGCTCAGCCAAAAATGGGGGGGAGAAGCCTGGATTTTGGTCTTGCGGCCTTATCCTGACACCTCTTCATCCTCCGCGATGGTATCTTTGCGCCTCGGCCTGACGTTTTGTTGCTGCCCACAACGATATGGCAGACATGTATTAGAGCCCTAAAGCGGCCTTTTCATTCGATGGCGATCTTTGCATCAGTACATGATTGTATCATGGCTCTGCGCCATCCTGATTCAACTGGATCACACGTCACTTTCGCTATGAAGCGTCTGACTGTCCTTTTTCTTTGCGTTATGATGACCACTGCTTGCAATGAACAAGAAGATTCCGAGGGGCCGAATATTGCCTCGAATCGTTCTGAAGACTTCTGGGAGCCGGGTGCGGACTGGATCCTGGCATGGGCCGATGAATTCGACGGTGATGGGCTCAATGAGTCAAATTGGAATCGCCAGGTTGAGCCGGCTGGTCGATTCAACGAGGAGTGGCAGCGCTATACGGATAGTCCTGAGAACGCGTACGTCGAAGGGGGACTTCTGGTGATCAAGGCGGAGCACGTGGAAGACGGACACGGCATGGACCACTACACCTCGGCCCGAATCAACACGGCGGGGAAGCACGCCTGGACGTACGGAAAGATCGCAGCTCGTGTCCAGCTTCCTTTTGGCATGGGTATGTGGCCGGCATTCTGGACCCTGGGGGCGAACATCGACGAAAACGGCGGCGATACACCGTGGCCGTTCGTGGGTGAGATTGACGTTCTGGAATTTTACGGATCGAAGGATGATGGAGCGATTGAAGCCAACCTCCATTATGCGGATGCAACGGGTTCGCACGCCATGATGGGCGTAAGAGAGTATTCCCTTGAAGCGGGCCGCTTTGCGGATGCATTCCACGTATTTGAGATCGAGTGGAATGAACGGGAAATAATTTGGCGAGTGGACGGACAGGAGTTCACCCGAGAGGCCATCGATACCGATGAAAGGACGGAGTTTCATCACGACCACTTCCTGTTACTGAACATGGCCGTTGGTGGCACGTGGGCAGGACGACCAGACGATTCCACGGTGTTTCCACAGTACATGCTTGTCGACTGGGTACGGGTCTACCAGCGGTGATTCATATCCTGCTCCATGTTGCCGTCCCGTTGGGGTTGGCCGTAACCTTGTACCGGAAGCGGTGGCGTCATGCTTTTGTGGTTCTGATCGCTACCATGGTCATTGATATCGATCATCTGCTCGCCAATCCGATTTACGATCCGGATCGATGTTCCATCGGGTTCCATCCGGGACATACCATGCCGGTCATATTGCTTTACGGGGCGGTTTTTGTCTGGTCCGTTTGGAAGCTGGCAGGCCGGTCTGCCACGGAGGGCGACAAGGCATCCCGGAGCGTGAATCTGCTCCATTTGATAAGTCTCGGACTACTGATCCACATGATGTTGGATGGCCTGGACTGTATCTGGTAGGTATCAGTATTCCTCAGCTGTCTCGAAGCGGCCGCGGTTCTCCACCATCTTCCTTCGGACCTTGGCAAGCGGTTGCAGCCTTCGTACTCTTGCAGCCTGACCTGATACCGGATCTGTCATGACTGCTCGATTCACATCTTTCCACGCATCGGACTACGAAGCCTCAAAACGCTTCTACGAAACGCTTGTGGGTCTTCCTGTTGGCCGGGAATTTGATGGTCCGCCGCATCGGTTCACCAATTACGATCTGGGCGGAATCTCGCTGAAAGTCTTCGAATGGCTGGAGACGTGGTATGGCTCGGGGCACTCCGGTCTGTTCATCGAAACCGACTCGTTGGACGAAACGGTTGCGCGAATACGATCCGCTGGATTCAAAGCAACGGATATTTCCGTATTGGAATGGGGAGGCCGAAGCAGCTCCATCACGGACCCGGCCGGAAACATCTTTTCTTTGCTGGATGCACGCCAGCCCGGAAACTCCTGATTGCAGGCTGAAAGATGATTTTTCAGGCCTGATCTACTACATCGCTGACACGTCTTCCAGACGGGACGATGAATACTGCTTGGCGACTGGCTGATATTCTGGTTCAATCAGTTCGCAACGCTCACTGGTCGAGCATGGTCGGCACGATGTCGTATAGAAAATCGTAGCCATTCTGCGCATTGCCACTAACGAGGCCGAACCATCCGCGATCATCCCAAGCGGAATGGGATCCACCTTCATCCCGCGCTACGCGCACGACGGTTTTATAGAAACTGCGGACGACGTCCGTATCACGCGCAGACTGGTCGTTGCGCCGGCCCACTCCAAATTCTCCCCAATGCAACGGTACGCCCAGCGTTCTAGCATGCGCAGCCGTGCCACGCATGCTCGTTTCGATTGGGTTCACTCCCGGGAATTCGCTGTTTGAACCGTCCTGTCCACAGAACGTCCACGGATCATACGTATGTACTTCGAGCGCGAGGTACCGATCTGAACCGCCTCCCGGTAATTCTGCTGTTGTGGGAAAAACCTCATCAATCTGCTGATGATTGCCGTGGGCATTGAGTCCGACCAAGACCGTGCGTTCGAGGTTCTTCCCACCTGTGGCCCGGATAGCGTCGACTCCAACACGAGCGATCTGACGCGTCAGCGCGATACCCTGTGGATCATTGGGGTGCACCGTGCCACCCCATGAGCCAAAAGCGCCTTCAGGCTCATTCAGGACCTCAAAAACCAGATGGTGATCATAGTCTGCGAAGTATGTAGCGATGTCTGTCCAAAGATTGGTGAATCGGTCATCAAAAGCGGCACTGCCATCATAATTGTATTTGAAGGCATGTTCGTGGTGGGCGTTGATAATCACGAAAAGGCCTCGGGCAATCGCGAAGTCGATTGTACGTTTGAGCTCAAGGAACCGGGGATGGGAAAAATTGACGCGCCCGTTTTCGTCTGCAAGGTGGTCGCCACCGAACTGATCCATCCAGGTGACGGGCATGCGAACATGCGTCATGCCTACCCGCAGGTAGGCGGCAATCACGGGTTGGGAAGCTCCGAACGTGGGAGGGTTGCCACCATTTTCGAATGTATTTCCGAGGTTGAATCCATCTCCCATTTCAGCGATGACCTCAGCAGCAGAAGGAAACGAGGCTTCAGAATCATCTGTGCTGTTGGGTGATGAGTCGCACGCCAGCAACAAGAGACCTGAAAAAAGGAGAAGGGCAAACCGCATGGTCATCCAGTACAACATTGGGTGGGGAGGTGCCAAAACCGAGTTTCTCTGTGTATTCCTGAGTTGTAATCAGGATTCTTTCCCCGGTGGTCGAGCTTCTCTTTGAGGTGTAGGGACTTCCTGACTTTTCTTGGTCCTCTAGGTGATGAAACAGAATGCTCACGAATCTTGCCTTGCGGATATGCAATCGGCAAAGAGCGGCCGTATCAACAAGATCTGCGAAGCTTCAGTACTGCCGCGGGTTCATGCGTCACGTAGCGCTGGATATAACGTCTTGAACCGCTCGTGGGCTCCAGCATACCGATCGGCTGTTTGAAGGTCCGCCACGATGGGGCTGCCGGTTCGAACGATCTGACCGGTTGCTTCGCCAACAGATTGCCAGATCCCAACGCCAAGTCCTGCAAGCATGGCTGCTCCGAGCGCCGCACCTTCCGTAGTCTGTACAGGCTCAAGCGTCGTACCCAATACGTCGGCGAGCATCTGGCCCCAGAATGGACTCTTGATTGCACCACCACTGACCCTCATCGACATCGGTTTGGGAATACCACAGTCAGCGAGTAGCCGCTGATTATCCAGAAGTCCAAAACTGACGCCTTCCATGACGGCCCGGATCATGTGACCGCGACCGTGCGCCAGGGTCAATCCAATGAATGCGCCGCGAGCGTTTGGATCCGCGTGAGGCGTCCGTTCTCCGCTCAGATAGGGAAGAAACGTCAATCCGTCGCAACCGATGGGCACCTGTGCGGCTTCTTCCAAAAGCACATCAAATGAAACATCAGGTGCCAGTTTTTCCCGAAACCACTGCAGACTGCCTGCCGCCGACAGCATGACACCCATGACATGCCACAGGCCAGGCACAGCGTGTGGGAAGGCGTGCATGCTACCTTTCGGATCGGTGGTTGGTTTTTCGCAGGAAGCAAAGACAACACCCGACGTGCCAATGGTCAGGGCGTGGGTGGATGACGATACGGCCCCAACTCCGACGGCCTGGGCCGCTTGGTCGCCGCCACCTGCAATGACCGGCACGCCCGCGGGTAGGCCCGTAGCCCGGGAAGCCGGGCCGGTAATATGCCCTGTGATCTCTGTTCCCTCATGGGTGGGTGGAAACCAGTTGTTCGGGAGGTTGAGCGCTTCGAGCAGGGTTTTGCTCCAGGTTCGCTTATCCAGATCAAGAAGCAGAGTGCCTCCGGCGCCAGCTCGATCCGTGGCAAACGCGCCCGTAAGTCGCAAGCGGATGTAATCCTTGGGAAGCAGTACGTGAGCGATGCGGTCAAAACATTCGGGTTCGTGGTCCCTCACCCAAAGCAGCTTGGGAGCCGTAAAACCAGGAAAGGCATCGTTTCCACTGATCCTGACCAGGGCGTCCAGTCCCACGTGCGATCTGATGGCTTCGCATTGAGCCGATGCCCGCTGATCGTTCCACAGAATAGCAGGACGAATGACCTCTTCGTTGTCATCCAAAAGAACAAGCCCGTGCATTTGCCCCGTCAAACCCACACCTACAATGTCCGATGCAGTCACTACCGGATCGGAGAGAACCTGCCCAATTGCGCTGCACGTGGCCACCCACCAAGCCTCTGGATCTTGCTCACTCCAGAGTGGATTCGGCGTGGAGAGTGCATGGGGCGCGCTGGCCATGGCCTGAACCTTGCCATGCTGGTCCAGCAGGAGCGCTTTACTGGCCGTCGTGGAAACGTCTATTCCGAGCAGCATGATGCGATGCGATTTCTTGGTGTCGGATCAGTATAACCTCCCTAGCCGAAGATATGCGAGACGTTGAACGCTTCTGATAATCCTGGACCCATCAGGTTGAGACAACCCTCCCAAGTTGCTCATTAAGGGGCTTCTCAATTCATTAATCGCTTATGCGTCGACGGACCCATCCCCACACGCCCATCAGGCATGCTCCAAAAATGAGCCCCTCCATGCCTGCCAGTGCCGCCTCAGACCATCGACTGGCATCCAGTTGGCCGAAGAGCGGCATCAAGGCGTTCCATTCCAATCGGGATTCGGAAAAGGATTCGGCCAGCAATCGTAGGCTCCCGCCCATCAAGTGCCCGCCGCTCAAGGAGAGGGCCAATCCAGCGGCGCCCGTCAACGCACCGGAGCCAAGGGCCCCAGCCATGCGCGCACTCATCCGGGGGCCTTCAAGGAACCGTTCCCCGAGCAGCATGCCACTTGCGATGGCCAAACCCAGGACAGCTCCCTCGAATCCACCCGTCATCCCTGAAGGCGCCTGCCCAAAAAGCAGATTGAAGGCATCCAAGCCGAGCATCTTTGCCGCGCCACCTGTGAGGAGACCGCCGGCTCCGCAACCCAGCATCAACCACAGCGCACGGGATTGACCAGTAGTCTTCGATAGTGTCCAGCCTGCAATGAATCCAGCTCCTATACCAGCACCTCCTGTGGTCCCCACCAAAACGTTGAGCGTTATCAGAACCAGCAAGGTGGAAAGCGTACCTACGCCTGCTTCAGGGGAGGACAGGCCAAAGCCGTAGAGCATTCCCCCGATCAGCCCGGCGAGAGCACCCCCAGCAGCCCAGGCTGCCCACCACGCGAACAGCCGGCTCGCGGTTGTTGTCTTGGTGGATTGGAGCGCGGGGTTCGAAGGGATGGCCGTCGTCGCGCTCAACGACGCATCGTTTACCAGGGAAACGTTTCCGACAAATCGATATCCGTGCCTGGGGACAGTCTGAATGAACCTGGGTTCGCTGGCGTCATCATTCAATACTCTGCGCAGTTCCTTGATGCATTGGGACAACGCATTGTCGCTGACAACCACATCCTGCCAAACCGTGTTGAAAAAGTGATCCTTTTCGATCAGATGGGGGCTTCGCTCAACCAGCAGGATGAGGGCGTCCAGATACCTTGCGTTCACATCGATGCGCTCATCCACATTCCAGAGTTGCCGATCTGCCGCGTCAAGCGTATACGTACCGAACTGATAGCGAGGAGAAGGATTCACAGGCTGTATTCCGAGATGCTCAGGAAAAGATCAGACTTTGCTCATGGCCATGATGGGCAGATTCGTCAGTTTTGTGTCGAGGGCTCGGTTCGCGTTGGACAATCGTTTCCATGACAACTGCCGCCGTTCCTGACAACATACGATTCCTCGAAAGTCAACCACACGCCATGCCTTTGTTTCTCGAATTCGCCATGCTTGGGCTGTTCATGTTCGGACTCTTCGCCACGTTCCGATATTTGGTGCGCAGGGCCGCCGGAAATAAATCCTACAAATCGGGGGTAGCCGTGGCCTTGTTGAGCGCCTTTCTGCTGTTCTGGGTCAACGGTGCGGTAGGCATCATCGGGTCGGAAAACAACGATGCGAATATGCTGTACTTCGCATTGCTGGTTGTCGTGTTGGCCGGCTCGCTGGTCGTACGGTTCGAAGCAAGCCGATTGCGATTCGTAATGGGATTCGCTGCCTGCGCCATGGTCCTGATCGCCTTTTTCGCCCTCGGGTTTGGAATGGGTGTATCGGGTCCAATCTGGCCGTGGGACGTGGTGTGGATCACCTTGTTCTTCTCGGGCCTGTGGTCGCTTTCGTCGTGGTTCTTTCATCGCGCACTGCAGGAGGTCGCCAGAGCTGAAGACCGATCTCCACTCAATGAAGGAGGTGCTTTATGACACGGTCCAAGTCCAATTGGAAAAAGGCTGTGGCGCTTGCGATGCTCATCCTCGGAATGCTATTGATGCTCTTCATGATCATTGTTGAGGACGAGCCGGGCGCCGTACCGTTGATGATGATCGTAATGGGAAGCGGCTATTTGATATGGAGGGCCAGGCGGCAACGAAAACAAGAGATCTAGGTGCTCAATTCACCTCCACTATCCGATGGCCCATCATGTGCTGACGGACCGTGAATCTTCAGTAATAAACCGGGCGGTTCATTGACGAAAGACAGTCGCGTAGCGATCATGGCAGTCTGGGGAATTATCCGTTCAACACCGATCAGAGGACGCTTAATGAGCACGAATGGCAAGTGCCCGTTCACGGGGGCAATGACCACGAATCAGGGGACGGGAACGTCGAATCAAGACTGGTGGCCAAACCAGTTGAATCTGCGGATCCTGCATCAGCATCAGTCAGCTGAAAGCCCCATGGGGAAGGAGTTCGATTACGCAGAGGAGTTCGCAAAGCTGGACTATGACGCCCTCAAGCAGGACCTCTATGATCTGATGACGGACTCCCAGGAATGGTGGCCGGCAGATTATGGTCACTACGGCGGTCTGTTCATTCGCATGGCCTGGCACAGTGCAGGGACGTACCGCACGGGTGATGGACGAGGAGGATCAGGGTCCGGCATGCAGCGCTTTGCACCGCTCAACAGCTGGCCAGATAACGGCAACTTGGACAAGGCACGTCGTCTACTTTGGCCCATCAAGCAGAAATACGGCAACAAGATTTCGTGGGCTGACCTCATGATCCTGGCCGGCAACGCAGCGCTGGAGTCTATGGGATTCAAGACGTTTGGCTTTGCAGGTGGTCGCGAAGACATGTACTCCCCGGAAGAAGACATCTATTGGGGAGCTGAGACAGAGTGGCTGGGCGACAAACGCTACAGCGGTGACCGTGAGCTGGAGAATCCGCTGGCTGCCGTTCAGATGGGTCTTATCTACGTAAACCCGCAGGGTCCGAATGGAAACCCTGATCCGGTTGCCTCAGGCCGCGATGTGCGCGAAACGTTTCGTCGCATGGCGATGAATGATTACGAAACGGTGGCCCTGACTGCCGGCGGTCACACCTTCGGTAAAATGCACGGAGCTGGTCCCGAATCAAACGTGGGACGTGAGCCAGAGGGAGCGCCGATCGAAGCACAAGGATTTGGCTGGCTGTCCTCTTTTGGAAGCGGAAAAGGGCGCGATACCATCACGTCCGGTCTGGAAGGAGCGTGGACTCCCAATCCGACTCAGTGGAACATGGATTACTTCCGCGTTCTATTCAAGTACGAGTGGGAGACTGTGAAAAGTCCGGCGGGTGCATGGGTCTGGACACCGATTGACATCGACGAAGCCGACATGGCTCCCGATGCAGAAGACCCGACCAAAAAGGTACCGATCTTCATGACCACTGCCGACATGGCCATGCGGTATGATCCGGAGTACGAGAAAGTATCTCGTCACTTCCTGGAGAACCCGGACGAGTTTGCAGATGCATTCGCCCGCGCATGGTTCAAGTTGACGCACCGAGATATGGGTCCGAAAGCACGGTATCTGGGACCAGAAGTGCCCCAGGAAGAGCTGATCTGGACGGATCCGGTACCAGCCGTCGATCATGAATTGATTGATGCGGACGATGCCGCAGATCTTAAGACAGCCATCCTCGCTACGGGTCTCTCCGTACGCGAACTGGTCTACACGGCTTGGTCCGCTGCGTCCACCTTCCGTGGATCTGACAAGCGCGGTGGTGTCAATGGCGCTCGAATCCGACTGGCTCCCCAGAAGGACTGGGAGGCCAATGAACCGGATCAGCTTTCCAAGGTGCTCTCCGAGCTCGAAGGCATTCAGGCCAACTTCAACGGCGCGCAGTCCGGAAAGCGGGTATCGCTGGCGGATCTGATTGTGTTGGGCGGTTGTGCCGGCGTCGAGCAGGCCGCGAATGATGCTGGATTCGAAGTAAGAGTTCCGTTCACGCCCGGACGTGCAGATGCGTCGCAAGAGCAGACGGATGTGGCGTCCTTCGAGTGGCTCGAACCGTATGCCGATGCGTTCCGCAACTACCAGAAGGCGGAGTACGCGGTCACGGCGGAAGAAATCATGGTCGACCGGGCGCAGCTCATGGGCCTCTCAGCACCGGAGATGACGGTATTGGTGGGCGGTATGCGCGCCATGGGTGCCAATTTCGGGGGCGCTTCCCACGGCGTGTTGACCGAACGGGTAGGGCAGTTGACCAACGACTTCTTTGTCAACCTGCTCGACATGTCCACAGCATGGGCGCCGTCCGCGGCGTCACGCGACCAGAAGAACCCCATGTTCTTCGATGGGCGCGATCGTTCTACGGGCGCTGTCAAATGGAAGGCTACCCGCGCCGATCTGGTCTTCGGATCGAACTCGCAGCTGCGGGCCATCGCAGAGGTCTATGCACAGGATGACGCCCAGGAAAAGTTCGTTGGCGATTTTGTCAGCGCCTGGGCCAAGGTCATGGAAGCCGATCTCTTCTAGATCGCACAAGACCAGCAAACCACGAACGTGGCGAAGCGGCGGTTGCCCATCGGGCAACCGCCGCTTTGATATGGGCCCGGCTGGATATACAGGGTTTTCCCCCGCATGCTCGATCGGGAGATGGGCATTTTGCCTCTACGGAATCCCGCGTACTATCCTACGTACTAGTACGTAGTCCGTGAACCTGTACGGCCCCAGTCAACATGCCTCGCTCCTTGACACTGGCGGGAATCGAATTGACGGAGGATGGCTCCATCCTGCGGGCGGAGATCGATCTGCCCTACGACATCTACGTACTGAGCCAGGCGTTCAAGCGCACGCTCCAGCAGCGCAAGGCATGGGGGCTGTCCCATATTGTTTTTGACAGTCGCTGCTTTGGTCCGGTGGAGCTATCCCTGAAAGTCCTGCTGGGCGTGGAAATCGCAATCATCTACTAGGCGCTTGTACCCGAAAAAGACGTGCGTATAGCCATTGTCGTTTCTGCTAGGCATCTTACTGATGAACGGACTTCGTCTGATACGTTCATTGAGCTCGATCTTCCGATTCTGATCTCGAGTGATCCGGCGCAGGCCCAGCAATGGGTTTCACAGTCGTCGATTGTCGCATGACAAAACAGAACGCGCTGATCATCGGGATCAGCCTGGTCGTTGGATTGGGTTTGCTGGGTCTTTTACTGGGACGCTCGGCTGTCACGTTCAAGTCCTTCGACCGGACCGTCACCGTCAAAGGGCTCTCGGAGCGGGAGGTGGCAGCGGATGTGGTCATCTGGCCCATTCAGTTCACCGTCGCAAGCAACGATCTGGGGGCGCTGTACCGTACCATCGATTCCAACACATCCAAAGTCCGCTCCTTTCTGGTCGATCAGGGCGTAACGCAGGACGAAATCACTGTTTCGGTTCCTGCCATTACCGACAAGTCTGCTCAGCAGTGGGGCGATGCTGGCGGTCCTTTCCGATACACGGCAGTGCAAAACGTAACGGTCTATTCCGAGCAAGTAGCACTTGTAAGGGAAATCATGAGCGGCATTTCTGCTCTTGGCCAGTAAGGAATCGTGATATCGGGCGACAACTACCAGTCGCCGACCGAGTACCTGTTCACCGGATTGAATGAACTGAGGCCAGAGATGATCGAGGAAGCCACGCGTTCTGCTCGGGCGGTGGCGCAGAAGTTTGCTTCGGATTCTGAAAGCCTCCTGGGCAAGATCCGCAATGCGTCTCAAGGGCAGTTCAGTATTGTCTCTCGGGACAACAACAATCCGCATATCAAGAAAGTGCGCGTCGTTTCGACGGTCAGGTACTACCTTTCGGATTGAGTCTTCGACTCGTCCCTTGATCCTCGTTCTTTCTGCCTTCCTTGGTTCCCATGATCCCGAACTGTTCCCGTACGATCTTTCGACACGTTGTGCAGGCCTTCATGATGGTTGTGGCGGTGTGGGCGTTCGATGCCAATGCACAAGAATCAGCGCTGGTACTGCGAGGGGGGACCGTGATCTCCATGGGCGAAGCGGGCGTATTGGAAAACGCTGCCGTTGTCGTTGACCAAGGACGCATTGCCTGGATGGGTCCAGCCGATGATGTCGAGGTACCGGAGGGTGCCGACGTCGTGGATGTCTCCGGCAAGTGGATCATTCCCGGTCTCATCGACACCAATGTCCACCTGATCCTGACCACCGTTCCAGAATTCTATGTGCGCTACGAGGACGATCTGGTAGACATAGCCATCCAGTCTGCACAGGTCGGGCTCAAGTACGGGATGACCACCATGGCCGATTCCTGGGGACCGTTGGATCCGCTAATCGAGGCGCGGGATCGGATCCGGGAGGGAGAATTCGTTGGAAGTGATGTCTTGGTGGCGGGCAACATCATCGGAACGGGCGGCCCGTTCACACCCTATTTCATGGAAGGGTGGGGACTGCGAGGGAAGTCACTAAGATACGGGGATTGGGTCACACCCGTGATCCAAGAACGTATCAACCAGCTGTGGGAAGCTGGAATGGGACCAGAGTTGATGGCGTTGACTCCCGAGGAGTTGGCAGGGAAAATGGAGTCCTACCTCGAGCGGGGCGTCGATTTCGTCAAGCTCGGTATCAGTGGTCATGGCATCGAGCCGGTCGAGCCTCTCATGTTCACCGACGCCCAGCTGGAGGCTATGGTGGCCGTGATTCGCGAAGCCGGGATTCCATTTCAGACCCATACCTTCACTATTCCGAGTCTTGTCCAGGCGGTGCGACTTCGCCCGGATCTGCTCCAGCATCCCAATGTCATGAGCCCGTCCTGGCTCTCGGCTTCCGATCTTCAGAAGCACGCCATTTTGGCGCAAATTGACGTGATCCGGGACGCGGGTATTCTTTCCGGCCTCATGGCCATTCCGGAAAGGGAGCAGCTGCGCATTTACCAGGAGTGGGATGCGTCTATGTCAGACGATCCGGCGCTGGATGAAATCATGCGCTATCGACAGGCTTGGTACGAAGGAGTCGATTATGACATGATGGCGGCGGGATTACGGGTCTGGCTCGATGCAGGAGTTCCATACACGATCGCGACCGATCAGGGGCCAGAGGATGCCGACCTTGGCCCTACCGTATGGGGACGCATGGGGCGGGCACATTTTGATCGCATGGTCGGCCTTCAGGACGCAGGAGCCGAGCCTTTGGACATCCTCAGAGCCGCCACGCTCACCGGCGCGGAAGCCTATCGTCTGGGAGGGGATCGTGGCAGCGTGGAAGTCGGAAAACGCGCGGATCTTCTTGTTCTAGGTTCAAACCCGCTTGAGGATATCGCTAACGTTCGCGATATCCTTCATGTCATGCAGCGAGGAATGTTGATCGATCGGGACGCCTTGCCCGTCAACCCCGTGTTGGACTACGACCCCGAACTTCCGTGGCCATATTGACGTCCCGCCCAGTTGGGCCAGCCCGTACCCATTCACATCCAAATCCATGATTGCCACTTTTCGCAGTGAGTTTACGCGCTACAATTCTTATCTGATCGGCGTACTGGATCAGATCGACGACGAGATCCTGAACCGGCTGCCGGTGGAAGGGGGAAACTCCATTGCGATGCTCGTGCGACATCTGCATGGGAATATCCTCTCACGGTTCACCGATTTCCTGGACAGCGATGGCGAAAAGTCGTGGCGTGAACGGGAAAATGAATTCGCTCGTGTCGCCATCGATGAACCAGAGGCCTGGCGTCTTTGGGCCGAAGCATGGGACTTGCTGGATGAAACGCTCGCAGGCCTGAAGGATGAGGATCTGGATCGCGAAGCAGCCATTCGCGGACAGGTTCTTTCGGTACGGGCGGCACTTCTTCGCAGTCTCGCGCATATCAGCTACCACGTTGGGCAGATGGTTGTAATGGCGCGTGCGGGAATGGCAGATTCTTGGTCGTTCATGAGTATCCCTCCAGGGGGTACGGCCGCCTACAACCAGAACCCGTCCAAAGAGCGGGGATGATCCCAGCTCCTTAAGAGTCCACTCACGTACTCATTCCAGCATGCCCTCCATTTCAGAAGCTTTCCGGCAGTATGTGCATGAACCGTTTCTGATGTTCAGCACGTTGTTGCTAAATCTTCCTTTCGAGGGTATCCAGAATACGGGCGAACGCTTGCCGCTGCTATTGCATGCCTGCGAGGATGGTCTTGAGCGGGGAGAGGAGCCGTCCGCGATCATGAATCGTTTCTTTCGTGAGACGCTTCAATTGGAGGACGAATCGCAACAGTTCGATTTCATGTTCAAAGTCGTTCAGTACGTTGAGCGCCAGGTCGTTCTGTTTGACAGTGTTGAAGAGGCCGCAGCCAAGAAGATCGGTAGCCGCGATGGCAGCCCGCTCCTGCGCCTGATCCGGAATGACGAGTCGGGTCAATATGTTGAGGCGCTCCGGCAATTTCGGGGCCGCATCGTTTTTACTGCCCATCCGACTCAATTCTACCCGCCCCAAGTGTTGGGCATCATCAACCGCTTGCGTCGGTTCATTGAACGAGGAGATCGTCGTCGGATGACGGCCACTCTGCAGCAGTTGGGTATGACCTCGCTCTTGTCCTCGCGCAAGCCCACACCGCTGGATGAAGCTCATAACATCATCCACTTGATGCGCGAGCACCACTACGATGCGGCAGCGCAACTGTATGGCGAGATCAAGGCAGCGACGGGCGATGCGTCATTTGACAATGATCGACTGATCGAACTCGGGTTCTGGCCTGGTGGAGACCGAGATGGTAACCCCTTTGTGACGGCTGAGATTACGCGTAAAGTTGCAGAGGAGCTGCGCTTGGCCATCATCAAGTGCTATAACCGGGACGTAAAGCGGCTGGAGGCGAAATTGACCTTCAAGGGCGTACTCGATCGCGTGTCTGCATTGCGTGCAACGATTTATGCGGCGCTTTTCGACTCAGAAGCACGCCTTGATCCAATGGGTTTGCTGGATCGTCTTCAGCACATTCGGGATGACGTCCGCCAGCATTACGAAGGACTCTATGTCGACGAGATTGATCTGTTCATGGACAAGGTGCGCCTGTTTGGGGCCCATTTTGCATCCATGGATATTCGTCAACACCATCGAATCCACAAGGAGGCCGTAACGGCCGTCCTGAAGGCCAACGGGCTGATTTCCGAACGTCTCGACGAGTTGTCGGACTCGGATCTGAAGCGCATTCTTCTGGAAGAGTCACTCTCGTTGGACACGTTGGATCTGCACGCGCTGGATCCGGTAGTGGCAGATACGTTCACGACGCTGCGCCTCATTCCTCAGATCCAGGAACGCAATGGGGAGCGGGGATGCAATCGGTATATCATCTCGAATGCAGATGATGCCTGGTCCATCCTGTTTGTATTCGGATTGGCACGATGGTGTCAGGGGAGTGACGATCCGGTGCTGGATATCATCCCGCTGTTTGAAACCGTGAAAGGGATGGACGCTGCAGCCGACGTCATGCGTTCCCTTTTTGCGCAACCGGTTTATCGGGCTCATGTCAGCCGCCGATCCGGCCGACAGACCATCATGTTGGGCTTCTCCGATGGGACGAAAGATGGCGGTTACCTCAAAGCGAATTGGGCGATCCACCAGACGAAAGAGGCGCTTACAGCGGTATGTCGTGAGGCCGACGTTGAGGTCGTCTTTTTTGACGGACGTGGTGGGCCGCCAGCGCGTGGGGGAGGATCAACCAATCGATTCTATGCTTCACAAGGGCCGGCCATTGCGCGGCATGCATTGGAGCTGACCATTCAGGGGCAGGTGATCACCAGCATGTATGGTACGCCCCATCTGTTTTCCAGGAATCTCGAGGAACTGATCCAGGCTGGAATTGGCGGGGGAGCGCCGGGCACAATCACACCGGAAATGTCGGAAGTGGATATTCCTGAGCCAGATCGACAGTTGTTGGAAGAGTTGTCTGACGAAGCCTACAAGGCCTATAAGGCGTTGAAGCAGCATCCCCAGTTTGTGCCGTACCTGGAGCGTATGAGCACGCTCCGCTTCTATTCCAAGGTCAACATCGGCAGCAGACCGGTGTCTAGAGGCTCAACTGAAAAGCTCGTTTTTGAAGACCTGCGTGCCATTCCTTTCGTTGGATCGTGGAGTCAGCTCAAACAGAATGTGCCCGGTTATTTCGGACTGGGCACCGCCCTTGGCAAGCTTGAACAAGCAGGAAGACTCGATGAGGCGGCCCGGCTCTTCCGCGACGTGCCTTTTTTCAAGACGCTGGTTCTGAACAGCATGATGTCGCTCTCGAAATGCAATTTCCAGCTTACTGCCTATATGGAAGAGGATCCGGAATTCGGGTCATTCTGGCAAGAAATCCGGGATGAATACCGACGTACAATTTCCTTGCTTCTCAAGATTTCAGGCTACGATGTACTCATGGAGGAAGAAGAGAAATCGCGCCAATCGGTTTCCATCCGTGAGCGGATCGTGCTGCCCTTGCTGGTCATTCAGCAGTACGCCCTGCAGCGGCTCGGTACAAATCCTTCTAACAAGGAGGTCTTGGAGAAATTGGTTATCCGCACGCTGTACGGAAATATCAATGCCAGCCGAAATGCGGTTTGACCTACAGATGAGGCGTCCTCAAGGCGCGGTGCGCCTCGTGACCTGATCGACGTGTCGCTGGTATTCCACCATTCACTTGTAACCCTGTTTTTAACCTATCCCCTCGCCATGAAAGCAGTTAATAAACACTTGGATCTTGGACTTCTCATTGCCCGCATCGGAATGGGAGCAGGCTTCATCTATTACCATGGCTGGGACAAGCTGATGGGAGGCGTCGAACGATGGGAAGGACTCGGAGGGGCGATGGCTCGCTTCGGTCTCGATTTCTAGCCAACGTTTTGGGGGTTCATGGCTTCGTTCGCGGAGTCGATCGGAGCCCTCTTCATTCTGTTCGGCATCTTGTTCATGCCGATGTCGATCCTGATTGCCATCACCATGTTCGTTGCCTGGACGGGTCACATCGTCTCCGGAAATGGAAACCCCGGTCACTCGTTCAAGAACATGTTGGTCATGTTGGCTTTTGTTCTGACCGGACCGGGCAAATACAGCGTCGATGCATGGCTGGCAGCCAGAAAATCGGACGGTGGTTCCTGACTGAGTAGTCTCAGACTCGACGAGTTTTCAATTTGCGGCGCTCGATGCAGCGCGGTAGGCCTCAAGCGTGCTGCGCGCTGCGGCGGTATCACCTTGGGAGTACTCCAGCCTGGCCCGATTGTAGAGCATGATCGCAGACTGAGCGTCTATTCTTTCAGCTTGCTTCAACGCGACTTCGGCGGCTTCCAATCGGGATTGACGCAACTGTGTGGCTGCGAGAGCATTCCAAAAGTATAGGCGATCCGAGCGGGAAGCGCCTTGAAGGGCCAGCTTTTCAACCAGCGGGTCGAGGGTGGAGCTCGCCAGGAATCGACCGATGACCTCTTCCATGAGCGCAGCATTGAATGGCTGCCAGTAAAAGAGGGAATGGTAATATCGAAGCGCCTCGGCCGAGTCACCTTGCGCCAGGTGAAGTTGGGCCCCTTCGAGCAACGCATTCTGCGTGGCAAGAGGGGAGACCATGATGGCTACCGCCAACGAGTCCCCAATGCGTCCTGATTCCTGTCGCTCCCGGAGTTTTGCCGCATAAGTTGAGGTGGAGGATTCAGGGTCGGCATCCAGATTGAAGGGATAGTCGGCCAGGAGGCGGTCAATCAGTATACCAGACTCGGCTGCTGACAGTTCATCCAGGATCGGCGTTTCCCAATCTAGTCCGAGATTGCCGGCATCCAGCGTCTTGGCTTCCAGCATGGAAGCGGCCCTGACCGAAAAGGCATCCGCCATCAACTCGTACCCTTCGTGCGTAGGGTGCAGGTGATCGGTAAAAAGGTCATATCCCGGGATGCCCGACGCCGAGGCACGGTTGAAAGCGACTTCCAGATCCTCCACTTCAACTCCAGGGCGTTCTGCCCACGACCGGATGATGTCATTCAGCTCACCTGAAGCCCTGAATCGAATTTGATCCAAGTCCCTCGCTGTTTCGAACAAATTCCTCGCGTTCAGTGTGTCGCCCTCGGCCATGGCAACTTCCGCAGCGCTGAAAGCTGCGAGGGCATCAGCTGTTTGCGAGAGCGGTTGTTGTCCGGAGAGGTTTCCAACCAGGGTGCCCGCCAATACGGGAATGTGGGCCGATTGAAAGTGATCCAGCACGCGATTCATGTTGCTCGTGAACTGACCTATTCCTGCCCGATAGATCTCACCGTCAAGTTCGATGCCTGCGTTCTGAACGACGCGCGCCATCAAGGTTCGGTCATTGGAACCCGGTTCAAGCCCGTAATCGGGAGGGCCTAAAAGGAGATACTCAAGGGCAAGAACGAGAGCTGAACGTTTCAGTGTGAGAATCGTTCTTCCAAACCACGGGGATTTCGGCATCCAGTCTGCCGTAGTACCCGCTCCATAGGCTCCGTAGAATTCATTGTGGCCTGCATAGATCACGACCAAGTCGGGCTCCATGCGTATTACGTGGCGGGTAAGATCAAGGAGTGTGTAACTGTTTACGGCAGTCATTCCCAGATTGATGACTTCGACCGGCTGGCCCGCAAATCGGCCCATCAGTCTGCGCTCAAGTCCGGCAGGGAAACCGTGGTACCACTGAAACGGAAAGCCAGCGGTCGAAGAGCCGCCCAGAACCACGACGCGGACCCCATTTTCTGGCTTTTCTTCTCGGAAAGGCGTGAATCCCACATTTGGCAGGAAGCCGCGGAAATAGCGGCTTGGATACTCCGGATTGAATCCAGTCCATCCCGACTCGTTTTCGACGGCTTTGAAAGCGTGCCGGCGTTCCTCTGCAAACCCGACCACCCGAAGGCTGACTTCCAAAAGCAGAAGGAGAGCGATTGGGATGAATACCAGCACCGCGGTGAATATTCGTTCCCTGGACAAATCAGCCATGCTTGCGTTCGGAAAATGGAAGATGTATCATCATGAAAAGGTTTTCAGAATATGCAACTGCATCGTGTGAAGCACCGGAATTCACGGTTGGGAAGGTATGGGAGCTACCATCAGAGACGTCGCAGAGCGAGCAAAGGTATCGATTTCAACGGTATCACGCGTCCTCAATGACACATGCAATGTCAAAGCAGATAAGCGGGATCGAGTTCTCGATGCTGCAGCAGCGCTGGGGTACACGCCTAATCCCGCCGCACAGAGTTTGCATTCCCGCAAGACGGGGGCCTTTGGGATCCTGCTCCCGTACGTGTCTGGTGAGTTCTACGCTGAGCTGTTGAACGGAATTGACAGTGCTGCGCAAGAAGGGGGACGCTTGTTACTAATATCAACCTCCCATAACTCTGAAGAAGAGTTGGAGGCGGCTATGAAAGGCATGTACCGTCGGGTCGACGGTATGCTCGTTATGGCTCCTGTGACCACATCGGAGGCCGTCCTGAGAAGAGCTCCCAGAGACCTTCCTGTAGTCTTCTTGAATACCCGATCAGAAGGGGGCGGTATTCCACTGTTGACGTTTGACAACTATGGCGGCATGCGGGCCATGACGGAGCACCTCATCCAGCGCGGTCACAAGGATATCGGCTTCATTACCGGACCAGCGGACGCCTTCGATGCCCAGGAACGATTTCGCGGATACCGTGAAGCCCTTCACGCGTCGGGAATACCTCTTCGGGAAGATCTGATTGTGAATGGCGAGTACACTCAGCGGGCGGGATATGACGGAGCAAGGTATTTGATCGGACTTGCACAGCGCCCCTCAGCGATCATGGCCTCGAATGATGACGCAGCCATCGGCGCCTTGAGTGCCATCCGGGAAGCAGAACTCAGCGTGCCGGGTGAGATAGCGCTGACGGGCTTTGATGACATCCCGAGTGCCATGTTTGCCGTGCCACCTTTGTCAACCGTCCACGTACCGGCACGTGAATTAGGCCGACGGTCGGTGGAGATCTTGGAGATGGCTATCGACAATGGAATCGATGTGGCCTTGGAAGAGTCAGGCGATGTTTTACCGGTCGAGCTTCGCGTGCGCGCATCGAGCTGAACGACGATTCGAATCATGACACGCGCGAAAAGCGGTCATTGAACGGTATAGAAGGGCGAAAACGATGGACCACACCTCAAAAAAGCTGACAATCCTTGACACGATGAGGACGCGGCCTCATTTTTTCCGCCCGACTCAAATCAGATCACGTTCTGACTCCTTTTTGAGAAGTCTTGTAAGTATCCCCGTGCGATGATCAACATGAATAAATCTTTGGGGCTGATGTGGGCCGGTCTCTTTGTGTTGGCTTCCTCAGGCACCGCGATGTCCCAGGATTGGCGTTTGGTTTGGAGCGACGAATTCGACAGCGGCGTACAGCCAGACCAGACCCGCTGGTCTTATGACGTCGGTGGGGGCGGGTGGGGCAATCAGGAATTTCAATACTACACGGATGCCCGACCTCAGAACAGTCGCATTCAGGATGGCTTGTTGATTATCGAGGCCATCAAGGAAGACTTTTTTGGTTCTACTTACACCTCAGCCCGTCTCAGAACCAAGGGTAAAGGCGATTGGCTATATGGTCGTGTTGAAGTGAGAGCAAAACTCCCTGCTGGACTCGGGGCATGGCCTGCCATTTGGATGCTTGCTTCGGAAAGCCATTACGGAGATGGGGGTTGGCCAGACAACGGCGAGATCGACATCATGGAAGGAGTAGGTCACGAACCAGACCGAACGCACTCAGCCATACACGTCCAGGCTCTCAATCATCAGCTGAACAACAACCCTGGAGCGACCTTCATCAAGGAAGACTCGCGAACAGAATTCGCTGTCTACGCCATGGATTGGACGCCGAGGACCATCACGACATACGTGGATGGTGAGGTTAACCTGATTTATGAGCGTGGCAATAGCGATTGGCAGCGCTGGCCGTTTGATCGCCCTTTTCATTTGATCCTGAACCTTGCAGTAGGCGGATCCTGGGGCGGTATTCAGGGTGTTAACCCAGATGACTTCCCCACCCGATTTGAGATCGACTACGTTCGCGTGTTCGAAGATGCAGCCGGCCCTCCGGAGGTTTCTGTATCATCGATCGGCGGACTGACCCAGGTTGATCCGGGTGCATCCTTATCGCTTTCTGCTGAGGCAACCGATGCAGTCTCGACGATTGAGGAGCTGGCTCTGTACCAACAAGATGGAATACTCGGGTTTGCACAGGAGAGACAGGTGGCTGTCGATCTGTCGAATCTCGCTCCTGGATGCTATCAGATAAGAGCCCATGCCGTGGATTCAGATGGATGGGAAGCCGGATCAGACACGCTCGATGTCCGGGTTGGTACCGAGTGCGTGCAAGCTCCCTATCTCATGGTGGCTCCTTTGGTGCCCGGACGCATTGAGGCTGAGTATTTTGATATTGGCGGGGCAGGGGAGGCTTACCTTGATCTCACCTCTCAGAACACGGGAGGCGCATTGCGAGCGGATGAAGGAGTGGACATTGGCAGCTCACAGGATATTGGCGGTGGCTACCAGATTGAAAACGTCACGTTGCGCGAGTGGACCGAATACACGGTCAATGTCACGCAATCAGGGTTTTACCGCATGTCGGCAAGATTGGCTGCAACGAAGGATGGATCACTGACCATTTCGGTTGACGACGTTGAACATGCTGATCCGCTATCGTACAGCTCGACCAACTCCACGTCATTCCACCGGAACGCGACGCTGGACGGCCTCTGGCTTGACGAGGGAATCCGCACCGTCAGGGTCGAATACAACGCCATTGGAGCCTACGTGAACCGCTTCGAATTCCAGCTTTTGAGCGCAACAGGCTTGGAAACGCTACCGCAGTCTTCCGAAATGGAGATCGATGTCTTTCCGAATCCCTTTCAAGACAGTCTCGAGTTGATCACCAGAGGAAAGGCGCCCGGGCCGAGTGTAATCTCCATGTATGATGTCACCGGTCGTCGCGTTTTTCATACATCTCTCACAGGTCAAAAATTGACCACAAACCGCGTACAGTTAAACCCTACAGAACGCATGAGCCCTGGTTTGTATCTGGTTGTAATCCAATCGGATACAGACACTTACACAACGACCGTAATCCGGCGCTGATTGGAAGCGCTTCGCATTCGGGAGGTGCATTCATCAATAAAATGTTACGGTCATTATGAAAACGGATCTGAAAACGTTTTCATTTCTGAATAGCTCTTTATACATTCATAATGAAAAGGTTTTCAGGAGGAGCAGAAGGCACCTCCTTCCGGCCCTCTAAAAAACAACCAACCTCAAACAACACCATGAATACGAGTGCTACGACACGCTTCGGCTTCATGTCCGTCCTGATGCTGCTGGCTGCCTCCTTTGTTGTGGCCCCCACGCATGCTCAGAGCGGCTTGACAGAGCTGGGCGACGACTTCATTTTCTTCTTCGATGGTCCGAACGTGCTTATTCCAGAAGCAACGGCTCCGATCGTCAACGATCCGCTCGACCCGACGTCCGGAAACCGTGTACACAAGTACGACTACGGTAACTGGTCAGAGAACGGGTATCGTTTCTCCCGTGCGGAAGGACTCGACATGACCCAGAACGTGGGTGCGAGCGGAGGAGAAGGGGATACCCTCTATCTCAAACTCCTCGTTGACCCAGCGAACGCCGGGCAGCCTGGTGTTTTCCTGACCATGTTCGACAAGACGGATGACAATCCAAGTACCGACGGTTCGGCCGACCTGATGTCTCGTCTCCACTGGCCAATTCCAGAGGAATTGCGCAACGGACAGTGGCACGATCTGGCCATTCCGCTCCCACCAACAACGACGGCGGGTCTTGCTGCTGCCAAAGAGGGTAACGACATCAATGGTAACCCACTGGCCACACCGCTGGATGACAACGCTGCGTTGTGGACCTACGGAGGAGCCTGGTCTGTCGGTGGTTTTGGTGTTTGGGGCCCTGGAGAGTGCAATGGTGCCGCTTGCTTCACCGAATTCGAGTGGGATGCTGTATACAGCCTCGCGGTGTTCTTCGACAACAACACCGGCGGCGGTCCTATCTACCTGGACGATGTTTACATCGGTGGTCCTGGTACGGACGTCTCCGCAGCAACGTCGGCACCTGACGCCATGGGCGCAGTCACCGTCGCCGCGGATGGAAGCGCTAACAAAGTCTCTTGGACGCACAACGAAGCGTTTGGTGGTTACAACGTTTACGCGTCTGAAGACCCCATTACCACGGCGGCCATTCTGGACGGCGGCGCAAGTCTCCTGGGGTCGGTTGCTTTCAATGCAACAGATTTCTCGCTGACGCACGAGCTGGAAATGCCTTTCTCCACGCTTGCTGGTGATCCGCTCTATTACGCTGTGACCTCGAAGAGCTTTTTCGGCGTCGAGAATTCTGATATCTCAGCTTCTTCCGGAAACGTTGCGAATACGGATCTTCCAATTGCACCGTTCATCTCCATCCTGACGGACGACGAAGCCAATACCATCTTCGACAACGTTGCAGGTGGCTCTCTGAGCGATGCCGGATTCCCGGATACGCCTGCCTTCATGATTGATCCAAGCCACTGGCGCGATGGTGATTCCCCGGCACCGACCGGTGACGGCGCTGCCGCTGATATCTCCGGCATGGCGAAAGTTGCCATCGATGAGTTTGGCTTCATGTACGTCTATGCAGAAGTCACTGACGATGTAGCCGGCTTCGCAGGCGCCAACGCTGATGGCGGTGGCACATGGAACTTCGACTCGTTCGAAATCTTCCTTGGCAATTACGATGTCCGTGATGTTGGCGGTAGCCTTCTCTCCGGATCACCGCATGGCCAGTATGCTCGTGGTACTGAGGCAGACTTCCAGCTGCGCATCGCAGTGGAAGCTAACGAGGCTGGCAGCGTAACCGGCATCGGCATCTGGGCACATGCTGATCCAGCCGGTGCTACGGGTTCAACCGCTGCAGGTCCTGTTCAGGGCGCAGGCGGTGTCGCTGAAGCAACGGCAACGGGATACCGTTTCCTCGCAGCCATTCCCCTGGAGTCGGTTTATGATCCTAGCGCTGATCAGCCACTGGCTCTTCCTGCCTCGAATGAGTTGAAAGTCATTCCATTCAACCTTGCCCTTAATGACAAGGACGCAGGTGGTGGACGCGAAGCTCAGGTCAACTGGTCGCTGAATGCCTCTGCGGGCGCATGGAACAATCCGTCCAAGTGGCAGCCTACGGCTATCGTTGGTCGTTCACTCTTGACCGATACGGAAGATGTCGAAACGGCACTTCCGATCGATTTCGCTCTTGAGCAGAACTATCCAAACCCATTCAACCCGTCCACAAACATCGAATTCTCCATCCCGAACGCTACACCCGTTCAGCTGGACGTATTCAACGTTCTCGGTCAGCGTGTCGCCACGCTGGTGAATGGTCAGACGATGACAGCTGGTACGCACTCGGTAGCCTTCGACGCTTCCGACCTGACGTCCGGTATGTACATTTATCGTCTGCAGGCGGGAGCAAACTTCTCCCAGACGCGGACGATGATGCTGCTCAAGTAGTAGTATTTTGATATAACGTCGATGTAGGTGGGGCCTGCCGTCAGGCAGGCCCCACCTCGTTGATGCCTTTCCAACAATCGGAATCCCTGGATCCCATGGTTTCAAAGTCAGCCTTTCTCAGTGCCCTGCTGGTTATTTGGCTTGGTACTGGTCTCACCTCCATGGCCGGCCCTTCAGAAGACGAAGCGGCTATTTATGGTAAAATCGCAGGTCGCGTCGTGGATGCGGCTACCGGGGATCCACTTCCGGGCGTCAATGTCATCATAGAGGGCACAACGCAAGGAACCGCTACCGATATGGAGGGCGAATACGTGATCATTCGCGTCCGACCCGGCAGATACGCGGTTCGCGCTCAATTCCTGGGGTTTCAGACCCAGATAATCGAGAATATCGAGGTGATCATCGACCAAACCACTCGCGTCGATTTCCGTCTCGGTGAAGAGGTCTTGGAAGGGGAGGAGATTATCGTCACGGCTGAGCGTCCCATCGTTCAAGTCGATCGGACCACAACGACGGCAGTCGTCGGCGAAGAACAATTGGAAGCGCTACCTGTCCTCGGAATCAATGATGCTATCAACCTGCAGGCCGGGGTTGTGGATGGACGATTCCGCGGTGGGCGCTCAGGAGAGGTTGCGTACTTGATCAACGGGATTCCGATCAACAACGCCTTCAACAACCAGGCCTCCTTCGAGATTGAGCAGAACATGGTCTCGAACTTGCAGGTCATCAGCGGTGTCTTCAACGCCGAATACGGGCAAGCTCAGTCCGGTGTCGTGAATATCGTCACGAAAGACATTCCCGATTCGTGGTCCGGAAACGTTCTTGCGTATGCAGGGACACTGATTTCGGATCGCCAGCTTGAGTTCATGAATCGCACTGTGGGCCCCGGCGACAACCTGCTGGCGTCAGACTTCACTTCAGAGACATACAGTTACAATGAGTTGGCCCCCATCCGGAATCTGACGGACGTTCAGTTCTCTTTCGGTGGGCCTCTCCTGAATGAAAAGGTCGGTCTTCAGGTTACCACGCGATGGCTGGAGGACAACGGTAATCAGTACGGACGACGCCTCTTTTCTCCAGCTGATTCTTCGGTCGGTTTAAACACAGGACGCGATCCTTCTGAGTGGAACATTGAGTCCAATGGTGATGGTGAGTTTGTTTCGATGGGGACGAATCAACGCCTGTCCATCAATACGGGTTTGACGGCCCGTCTCTCAGGAAACACCCGTTTCGAATACAACTTGTTTTGGCAAGATGGCAAGACGAGCCCGTATAGCCACGATGCCAAATACGTGCCCGGCGGTCTGAATACTGGCTACTACGGAAGCCAGACGCACATTGCCGCCTTGCGGTACACGATTGGTACGAAGTCATTCGGTCAGTTGTCCTACAGCCTGCTCAGGGACAAATGGGACAACTATCTTTTCGAAGACCCCACTGATCCTAGATACCAGTGGCCGCAAAAGCGTAATCTGGACGGACAGAACGCCTTTGACGTGGGTGGAAACGATTTGTCCACGGACGATCAGCTGACGGTTACGCATACCATCCTGTCTGACTTTACGAGCCAGGTCAATAAACGTCACCTGGTCAAAGCCGGTCTCATGACGCGCTTGCACAATCTCAGTAACCGTTCTTTTGGGATCGAACGGTCAGCACGGACGGGGAACTTGCCGGCAGTGTCGCCTGATAAATTCGCAGATAATCGACTCGACGTCAGCCCGACGGAGATCGCTGCGTACATCCAGGACAAGATGGAATTCACGGGTCTGATCGTGAATGCCGGTCTTCGCTTCGACTACTTCAATTCCAACTTTGATGTGCCTGCTGAATGGCGCCAGGCAGAGGAAGAACGCATCTTTGACCCGGCATCCCAGGACTCGATTTCAAACCGGATCGCCGCGGATGCCGACATGCAGCTCAGCCCTCGCATCGGGATTGCCTTCCCGATTTCCTCCACGGGCGTAATGCGCTTCTCGGCCGGGCTCTTTTTCCAAATTCCAGCTCTCGCGCTTCTTTATACGAATCCGGAGTACGAGGTCAACCCACAGTCAAGCAGTGTCCAGTTTGGAAACGCTGCATTGGAGCCCGAGCGCACCCTGGCGTTCGAAGTGGGACTGCAGCAGGGGCTGACGGACAACATCGGTCTGGAATTGACCATTTTCTCCAAGGATGTTCGAAACCTGACGGGTCAAGAGATTGATCGTACCCCGACAGGGGATCAGGTCGTGCAGTGGATCAACCGTGATTTCGGTACGATCCGGGGCTTCACCTTCTCGATGTTCGACCGCCCAGGCGGTAAGGTCTCCTGGACATTCGACTACACATTACAGTTCGCTGAGGGTACCTCTTCGGACCCGGGTGAAGCATTCGGCCGCGCCCAGTCAGGCCTTGAACCTATTCTTTCGCTGGTTCGTCTGAACTGGGACCGTCGCCACGTCTTCAATAGCACCGTTACCATTGAGCCTATTGAAGGGCTTTCGGTGACCATGGTGAACCGCCTGCGTTCAGGCGAACCGTACACCACGGTTCGTGGTTTTGTACGGTCTACGCGACCAAACAATGCCAACCGCCCCGTGCAGTTCTGGACGGATCTTCGGGCCTATTACGCGCCACCGTTCATCGAGCAGGATGTGCAGCTGTTCCTTCAGGTGCAGAACCTGTGGGATCGTGCCAACCAGTATGCGGTTTGGGCGACGACGGGAAGCTGGGATGAGTCGTTGGAACTTGAACAGTTCCGCGCGACAGGTGCCGCTGTGGGTGGTCTTAATTCGTTGGATGAGTATTACGCTCGTCCGGACTGGGTATCCGGTCCTCGTCAAGTCAGTCTTGGACTCCAATATTCATTCTGAGCATGTCAAACTTCATGAAACGTACGTTGCGCACTATGACGGATAACAGCCGTCCTATCGCTCTATCCACGTTCCTGGTGGCATTGCTGGTATTGGCAATGGCTACTCCGGCTGTACAGGCTCAGACTCAGATTCCGAGTGAGTACAGGGGAAGCGAGGAAATGATTGCTCGCGGAATCCTGGATGGAAACCTGATTGAAACCAACTTCCGTAATCACGGTGAGTTGGCCCGTTGGAATGACCTCCCATGGGGCGTCTGGCCTCGAGGTATTGGCGGTCGTCATATTGACGGTGTGGGTATCATGGCCGCTGGCCGTGTTCGCGCCGAGCGGGAAAAGTGGCCTTTCTACAACGGAGCTGCCGATACGCTGGTAAACCCGGTCATCTTGACCTACCGTGAGGCCGGCAAGCGGCTGGGTCCCGGAGGCGAACTGTGGGGATGGTTGCCGCTGGACGGCTTTCACAATACACGCCGGATCAACGCGCTGGGTCTTTTAGAGCCCGTCCCAGCACTTTCGGACGATCCAAGCTCATGGCCTGCATTTTGGCCCGACCGCCTCGACAACCCGAATGATCCGGGTTGGGGTGGAAATTGGAACGGCTTTTTCGGTCGCGGTGTCTTCAATGCCGACCTGGAGAGCTTCTACGTCATGGACGACTACTCCGACAGGGAGTATCACGTGTCTAGTGTGACAGGGCAGCCGAACTCGCAGTACGGTGTTTTCTACCCCTCGCCGTCCGATTCCACAATCGGAGGAATGGGCCTTCAAACGCAGGTGCGCATTTTTCAGTGGGCCAACATCCTTGCCGAGGATGTAATGTTCATTCTGTACCGTATTTCTAACACTTCCGAAACAGACTACCGCTACAACCTGGAGGGTTCGGAAGGCATGTTTTTCACCCAGATCATGGACTACGGTCTGGGGAACGAAGAAGGAGACGAAAACGCAGCCTTCAACGCCCGCGAAGACGTGACCTTTGGATGGGATCAGGACGGAATCGGTCAGCGTCAGGATGGAACGCTCTACGATCTCGGATATACCGGATTCGCCTTCCTGGAAAGTCCGACACGTGCCGAAGATGGCCTGGACAACGATGAGGACGGAATCATTGACGAGCAGCGTTTTGGTGGTCCTGGTCAATTGATCGAAGGGCAGGATGCCATTCGACTCTACGTGTCCAATAACTATGACTTGATCAACTTTGAACTGGCCAACGGTCCAGTCGAAGAGACGCGTGCTTTCAAAGCCGGTCGATGGTGGACCGGCGATGAAAACCTCGATTGGCTCGGATTTGACGATGTCAATGGCAACGGCGTAATGGATTCCGGTGAATCGGCGAACAACGATGTCGGTCTGGATGGAAAAGGTCCTTTCGACCTTGGATATCCCGGACCTGACGAAGGGGAAGCCAATGGTCGACCAGACGCCGGTGAACCGAACTTCGATGAGCTTGATGTTGCCGAGTCTGACATGATCGGTCTGACCGGATTCGATCTTTCGTCCCGTCCCTTCTACGAGAATGGCGACAACCTGAGAGAAGACACCTGGATTTTTGATCGCATCCTGAATTTCGCTCAGTTCCCGCTCGGAACGCCCTCAGACGCTTTTGAAGCTGATATTGAACCGTTCCTGCTGTTCGTATCGGGTCCGGTAAACCTCTTCCGCGAAAGGGTGGACTTCTTCTCTACCGCATGGGTATTCGGGGAAGACGAGCAGGACTTCTTCAAGAACCGTCGGACGGTACAGAGTATCTACGATGCGGACTACAACTTTGCGCAGGCTCCATTCCTTCCAACCTTGACGGCGATCCCGGGTGACGGTCGCGTTGTCCTGACCTGGGATACCACGTCGGTAGCCAGTTTCGACCGCTTCAGTCAAGAGTTCGACTTCGAGGGATACCGTCTGTACAAGGGTACCAACCCGCTTCTGACGGATGCGCGTACCATTACGAACGTGGATGGCACGCCGACATTCATGGAGCCCATCGGTCAGTGGGACCTCGTGAATGATATCTCCGGACCTGTCACAGTCCTCGAAAATGAAGCGGTGTATGATCTGGGGGACAACTCGGGTCTTTCATTCTTCTATGTTGACGAGGATGTCAGCAACGGGATGACCTACTACTACGCGCTGGTTGCATACGATCGCGGAATCAGGGAGAACGGAGAGACCATCATTGATCCACAGGAGAACATCTTCAATATCTCTGTGGACCTCGCAGGAAATGTTCTGGGTGTATCCCAGAACGCCGCGATCGTCATCCCGCGGAGCAAGCCAGCTGGATTTGTTGACGGTAACGTCAACGAGGATCTCTCATCCGTCACTGATGGTGTGGGTGCGGGAAGCATGAGCGTTCGCATAATCAATGGAGCGGACATCAGGTCAGACAATCCATATCGCGTTGTCTTCCGAAGCGAGGAAGACGACAATCCGAACGCGGATATTCAGGTGACCACGTCGTTCGACATCGTCGACATGGCAACCAGTGAGGTCAAGGTGCGAAACAACGCTTTGGTCGACGAACCTCCCATGGTAGACGGCTTTATCGTCGAGGTTGATAACTACCAAGTGGCCTCTGGAGCCATCGAGTTTGATGAGAACCAGACGGGGTGGGTTGGCAGCCCCGGAACGGCATCCGAGCTGGTCGACATCGACCCATCCGGGCTGGACGGGGTCTCGACCAACTGGAAGGCATATGTACGGGCTGACTCAACGACCCTGCACATTCCGACAACGTTCGACTACGAGGTGCACTGGGTGAATCCGGCTGATTCCACCTATCGGTTACCTCGGTTCGGCATCGGCTTCCTGACAGGCTCTGTGCCCATCTTTGTCAAGAATACGACGACCAATCAGGTTGTGGATTTGTTGATTCAGGACCAGAACAACAACCGCGAATTCGACGAAGAGGATGATGTGATTGCGGTGGATCGTGACGGATTCCAGCGCAAATTCCGGTTCCGTATTTCCTTCTCGATTCCGGATGGTGCAACGTCGTCGGCACCGGACGCGGGCACGGTCTTCCGCATCACGCCGAAAAAGGAATTCCATACGGGCGACTACTTCCAGTTCACGCTGCGCGAGCCGTTCGTGGACGCCCAGCTGGCAGAACAGGAGCTCGATGATATTGGCGTTGTGCCCAACCCATATGTTGGTGGCTCTGGCTTCGAGCAGCGAAGCCAGATCTCCGGCCGCGGTGAACGCCGCCTGCAGTTCATCAATCTTCCGCAGGAGGCAACGATTACCATCTTCAACCTGCGTGGCGAGCTGGTCGACGAAATCGAGCACTTTTCAACCTCGAACAATGGTTCGGTCTTCTGGGATCTTCAGACCCGCGGTGGCCAGGACATTGCTTACGGAGTGTACATCTATCACGTGAATGCTCCCGGTATCGGTGAGCACGTCGGCAAGTTTGCCGTCGTCAAATAGGGAGGCTGATCATGCGACGTATAATCTCTTTCCTGACACTTTTTGCGCTGGCAGTGACCGTTCAGGCACAGGATGCGCAGTCTGATGATCAGAGTCGTGTTGGTACGACGGCAGCAACCTTCCTGACGCTGGGTGCTGGTGCGCCTGGTGCCTCGCTGGGGCACGCCTACACCGCTACTGCAACAGGTGCTGATGCACTCTTCTGGAATCCGGGTGGCGCAGCCATTGCCCACCGTTCGGGACAGAAGGGCGGTTTGATGTTCTCGAACAACGAATGGATTGCCGGCATCACGTACAACACGGCTGGTCTCACGTTACCTGCTGGTGGTTCTGGCGTGGTTGGTTTGAGCATCGCTTCCGTGGATTACGGTTCCATGAAGGTGCGTACGATTGCCCGGCCGGAAGGCACGGGGGAGACGTTCAGTGCCTCGGACTTGAGTGTAGGCCTTACCTACGCGATGCCTCTGACGCCGAATTTCTACTTCGGAGGTACCTCCAAACTGGTACGCCAGTCCATTCGTGATATGCGAGCGCGCACCATGGCCATTGACGTGGGCTTCGTTCTCCTGACGGACTACTTCAATGGTCTGAAGGTTGCCGCATCCATCATGAACTTCGGTGGCAAGATGACCATGCGTGGCATCAACTCCGAAATCCAGGTTGATTTGGATTCCCAGCACGATGGCTCCTCCGAGAGTATTCCAGCGCGTATCAAAATGGATGCTTGGGACCTTCCCATGTCATTCAAGTTTGGTATCTCGCTTCCGGTCATCAAGACCGGAGCAACCGAATTGGTTGTGCTGGCCGATGCCAACCAGACGAACGACAACAACCTGAATGCGGATCTTGGGGCACAGTTCTCATACATGACGCGTATGCTGAGCTTCAACGCTCGCGCAGGGTATAAGGACGCGTTCATCGACAATGTGGACTCCCACTTTGCTTACGGTGCCGGTCTTGACCTGCAGCTTTCAGGTGTCCGTTTCGGATTCGATTACGCTTATGTTCCGTTTGATCTCCTTGATCGTTCCCAGACGATTGACTTCCGCATCTTCTTCTGATGTGACGAAACGGTATCCGCAAAAGCAACCTTTCAGACAGCGCCGGACACTCTATGGGTGTCTGGCGTTGCTGTTACTGTTCGTTGCAGGCTGTGGTGCTGATCCCGGCCCCGGTCCCGATCGGGACCCGCGGACGCTTGCTGCGGTGGATGGGTTCGATGTGTCTGTGTCGTGGTTCGAGCAGACCTATATCGACTTCCTCGTTCGGTCTGGCTCAAACGACTCAGAAGTCGCTCGTACCGCTCACCTTGAGCAGTTGATTGACGCTCTGCTGTTATCGCGCCATTATTCGACCCTGGACCGAGACACGACCCGGGCATTCCGAGAAGAAGTCCGTCGCATTGAAGCAGAGGAGTTGGGTTCTCGGTTCTTCGAGACGGCCTTTCTGGATACCATGACAGCCCCAACAGACGTTCAGCTTCGACAGGCCTATATCCGGGCTCAATCGAAGCGTGTTGTAAGGCATCTGTATTTCACGTCAAGCCAGCAGGTTGAAGAGTCGTACGCGCGCCTTCAAAGTGGCGTGCCTTTCCTGGAAGAAGCTCAGTACGTGTACGGGCTCTCAGAGCCTGATTCTATGGCGGGATTCTTGGGACCTATCGGCTTCTATTCGGTGGATGATGCCTTCGCGGAGGCCGCATTTTCCCTGGAGCCTGGGGCATTCTCGGAGCCAGTGCGCTCGCGATACGGCTACCATATCATTTTACTTGAGAACATCATCCAGGAGCCGTTGCTCACGGAATCAGCCTATCTGACGCGCCGTTCTGGGCTGTCCAGTCAGTACCGTCAGCGTCGTCGCCGTCTTGAAGGGGACGTGTTTGTACGCACCTTCATGAATCAGCTCAACGTAGAGGTCAACACACCTGCCATTGAGGCGCTCGACGATTTGATCACATCCATGGACCCAACGCCAGATGATGCAGCCGGTCAGATCGACATTCAAATGGATACGGGTTGGAAGCAGGATATCGACCCTTCAACGCCGCTTCTGACGTTTGACTGGAATGGAGAGCGGGAAGCATTTACGGCTGGTGATTATGCCTTCTGGTTCGATGCCCTTCCACAGCGTGAGGCTCGGGAGAGGACGGCCGCATCGGTGGGTCGAGCACTTCGCAACGAGGCACTCGCTCGAGCTGGAGAAGAGGAAAAGCTTCGTGACGATGAGTGGGAGACCGAGGTGGATCGCCGGGTTCGTTTGGAACGGGCTCGATTGATGCGTGAGGATTTGCGTATGGAAAACGTCGAAATAGATACGTCGTTGGTTCGGCAGGCCTTCGATCGCCTGGGTTGGGCGAATCGCCGTATGGCCATCTTGTCATTTGACGCCATCACAGCGGTTTCCCCCGATGCTGTCCAACGTGCAGCCGCTTTGACCAAGGAGTGGCCTATCCAGATTCGCAAAGCGACGCTGGAATCCATACCTGAATGGTCGCCCTACGTTGCCAGCGTGCCTGTCGACTCAGTTGTATTTGTAGGCCGGCGGAATGACTGGGCGGCTATCCGAGTACTGGATCGCCAACGAATCCAACCTTCTTGGGAGCAGGACCAAGAGGAGATTGTCCGGCGATTGCGCCCATTTGTGGCGGAGTACGAGCTGGTGAAGCAGCTGCGGGAAAGAGCCCGAATTGAGATTGACCGCGGCTTGATGCGCGAGATTGCCACGTTCTGATCTGGAGCATACGCTGGTTGAAAGACAGCGACTTGTCCCGTCATCGCCGTGAAGGGAATCCCTACAGGGAAGTTGGTTTCGATTCGATAGGTTCGTGTGCCCCAAGAGGCAGGAACCCCATTACCGTTTCATCCAATTCCAGTCATGGCCCAGATACCACTGCCAGCCGACATCGACATCGCTCAGGCCGCCGATGTACGTCCCATTGCTGAAATTGCCCATCGAATGGGCTTGCGCGACGAAGAACTGATTCCCTACGGTCACCAGAAGGCTAAAGTCCATCTGGATGTAATCAAACGTCTGCGGGATCGTAACGACGGGAAATATGTCGTGGTCACGGCCATAACGCCCACTCCACTAGGTGAGGGAAAGACGACTACCGCAGTAGGTCTGACACAGGGACTGGGAAAATTGGGGCACAAGAGCTCTGTATGTCTGCGCCAGCCATCGATGGGGCCGACGTTTTCCATCAAGGGAGGAGCAGCTGGAGGCGGGTATTCGCAAGTTGTACCCATGGAGGACTTCAATCTGCATCTTACAGGGGACATTCATGCCATCTCCGCGGCGCACAATCTGTGCGCCGCGGCACTGGATGCCCGTCTGATGCACGAACGCAACTATCCAGGAGAGAAGTGGAAAAAGCGTACCGCCAGCGACGAACGCCCTGATGGTCTGCCGCGTCTGGACATCAACCCGTACACCATCACCTGGAATCGCGTTGTTGATGCCAATGATCGCGCATTGCGGCATCTCAATCTGGGGTTGGGTACCAAAGCGGACGGTTTCCCTCGTGAAGCCAGTTATGACATCACGGTGGCCTCGGAGGTCATGGCCATTTTGGCGCTGGTTTCAGGGTCTTCTTACACGGATGCGCTTCGAGACCTGCGCCAACGTATTGGTCGCATCGTCGTCGCGTATAGTCATGCCGGTGAGCCCATAACAACAGAGGATCTCGGCGTTGCTGGCGCCATGACGGTTCTCATGAAAGAGGCCCTCAACCCCACGCTAATGCAAACGCTCGAAGGCCAGCCCGCTTTCGTACATGCTGGGCCGTTTGCCAACATCGCGTCCGGTACCAGTTCCGTCGTAGCAGATCAGGCGGCTCTGAAGCTTTCGGACTACGTCGTGACAGAGGCGGGTTTTGGCTCAGATATCGGAATGGAAAAATGTTTCAACATCAAGTGTCGCGCTTCAGGCCTGACTCCTGATGTCGTTGTACTTGTATCGACCATTCGAGCTTTGAAAATGCACGGTGGCGGGCCTGCTGTGCGAGCCGGGTACGACCTGGCTCCTGCATACACGGAAGAGAATCTGGGATTGCTCGAGAAAGGGTTGTCAAACCTGAAGGCTCATATTGGAATCGCTCGCAAGTTTGGCGTTCCTGTCGTGTGCGCCGTCAATGTCTTTCCGACGGACTCCGACAAAGAGATTGCCATGGTGAGGGATGCCGCGCTGGATGCTGGCGCCGTCAGTGCCGTGGCCAGCACACATGTAGCCGAGGGAGGGGCCGGTGCCTTGGACTTGGCCCATGCGGTAGTGGAAGCAGCCCGTCGGCCTTCCAGCTTCAAATTTCTGTACCGCTCAAGTGCTACGATCAAGGAAAAGATTGAAACCATTGCACAGTGTATTTATGGCGCAGAGCGGGTTTCATATTTGCCTAAGGCCTCCCAGCAAATTGATGCCTATGAACGCGCAGGGTTCGGAGACCTTCCAATTTGCATGGCCAAGACACACTTGTCCCTTTCCGATGACCCATCGCTCAAGGGTGTCCCAAAGGGATTCATCTTTCCAATCCGGGAAGTCAGAGCATCCGTAGGAGCCGGATTCATTTATCCACTTGGAGGCGACATGATGACCATGCCGGGGCTTCCAGCTATTCCAGCGTTCACCCGCATCGATATTGATGAGGATGGACGAACAGTTGGCCTTTCTTGAAGGCATTCCGATCAGGGTGATTGAGAAAAAGAACCTTCTTCGCTTCACTCAGGTACGGTTCTCATCCCACCCTTGTAAATGTTGAAAGTCAGAACAGCGAATGCTGATCTGCCTTTCAATGCTCCCCGGGTAGGATTCGAACCTACGACCCTGCGGTTAACAGCCGCATGCTCTACCGCTGAGCTACCGAGGAGTATGCTTCGTAACAGCGGACGCAAAGATAGGATGTTGCTGCACGGTGGACAAGCCTCTTTGCGACCTTTTCAATTTCTCACCCAGAAAATTTGTTTACAGATTGGGTATCCGCGTTCGAGCGGGATAAGTCACGTAAATCTTACTGGTCATGGGGATGAAAATAATTGACTGGATCCTACGTATTGTAGCAGCCGTCATTCTTTTCCAGACGTTTTTCTTCAAGTTCACCGGAGCACCAGAAAGTGTTTGGATTTTTGAACAGGCGGGGGCCGAGCCTTGGGGGCGTATCGGTACTGGCGTGGTAGAACTAATTGCAGGCGTCCTGCTTCTAATTCCTTCCAAAGCCTGGATGGGTGCCTTCCTTGCTCTGGGCGTCATGGTCGGAGCCGTCGTCAGTCATCTGTTTGTTCTTGGAATCGAGGTTCAGGGTGATGGAGGCACGCTGTTCGCTTTGGCCCTGATCGTCATGGCATGTAGCGCGATTACGCTATGGTACCGACGTGATGAGCTACCTATTGGGCCATGGAGGAATCAGGGCTGATGCTACTCTCGCAACGCTCCTCTGCAGTGTGAATTCGTCCGTCGCCGGTTCCGGTTCAGTAGCACGAGCAGCTAGACAGGTGGATACGTACCACCAGCGCTCGAGGGCGGCTCCATCCAATTCCCCGAACCCAGTCGCGACCATCATGTTGACCGTCGCGACGTCCATGTCGTGTGCAGGCTCGGAGAGCTACTAGGCTTGAGCAAGCTTCATGCACAGCCACCATTTCCAGATTCGTCTACAGCAAGATGAGATAGGTCAGCTTCGCAACGCCGACCGTACTGTTCAGCAAATAGTCAGCGCGCGGGTCGAAGAGTGCTTCATTGTCACCCGTTGCGTGCCATGACGTGTTCAGAACAAGGAAAAGGTCAGAGCCCGGTGTGTGGATCCAGTTTATGCGGATATTGGCGTTGATATCGCGCGAGAAGTTATCGTACTGGACGAGCGCCTTGGCGAACAATTTGCGGCTTACGCTGGCAAGAATGTCAATGGAGGCCGTTGTCGCACTGAATTCGCCATTGGGAATGGGGAGGTCCACATCGCTCTTCCTGAGGTTCGCACCCAGCGTGAGGTGCTTGGACTGACGCCAACCGGCATTGAGACCCCAATCAAATCGATCGCCGCCGTAGAAACCCCCTGTTTCGAAATTGGCACCTCCAGAGAGACGTTTGCCCGGGTCGGTGTTGAATCGGGCTCCGATACGTGAGAAGGTGTAGTCATCGGCGCGAATCTCGGCGTCGGGACGAATACGGAAGGCGCCTTCCAGACGATCAAACTCATGAGACCCCGAGATACGTACCTGCATACGCGCCTGGGAGGTGAAACCGATAGACGGGTCAATTTCCCAGGATTGCAGTTCGCCGTCCTGGCCATTCGTGTGAATACCCATGACATGGGCCGTCATCTGGCGGAAGGGCCCGTTATCGAAGTAAGGAGAGTAGGTAGTCGTTGCTATGGTCTGGCGCATGTCCCGCCGACGAACGAAGCCAAGGGCGGGACGGTAGTTTTCACCGACACTCGTGTAAGAAAGGGAGGCGCCGTAGACGTCGTTGCGAAGAGCGACGGACGCTGATCCTGCCCAGTCTTCGTTGTCCGGGTTCTCGTCGCTAACATTGGTGTACCAGACATCGGCGCTGGATGCCGAACCGAATCGCTGACGCACGTCAAAGCCGACAGCACGGTTCCAGTCATCTCCGCGGTCATAACTGGTCAGGATGACACCTGCAGAGCCGCGCCGGCCGAAATTCGTCTGAACGCGTGCTACCGCGTTGTTGGCTGACTCATCCCCAAAGATGCGTCCGAGCTTTTCTCCAAGTGTACCGTCCGATGGACCCGTTTCAATGTTGAGTACACCGACATTGAATCGCCCGACCTGTCCTGTCAGGCGCGTTCCGGCAAGAATGGACTCGGTCAATCCGATACGGCGGGAAAAGAACGTCTGCGTGCGACGGGAATCGCCGTGCTCGAAAATGCCTGAGCGCTCCAGAAAAAATTCGCGCTTCTCGGGAAAGAAAAGGGAGAAGCGGGTAAGGTTGACCTGGGCATTATCTGCTTCAACCTGAGCAAAGTCCGTGTTGACCGTGAAATCGAGCGTCAGATTGGACGTGATTCCATACTTGACATCAAAACCCGCATCGAAATTATTGTCTGTTTCGGTAGTCTCGAATCGCAGGTCGGGCCGTACTTCTTGAGCTCCAGAGATGATGTACGGCTTGAATTCGATGTTCTTCCCGCGGCGGATATTCTTGATTCCCGTCAGTCGCCCATAGCGGGACACGGTTTTCATGTCATCCGAGTATCCTGATCCATAGGATAGAGGTACGAGCGGCCAATTCTGAATTTCATTCTTGCGGTTAACGGTCCGCCTCATGAACAGACCGAACGTCAACTCGTCCCCCTCCGGGAAGCGAAGCTGTCGAAATGGGATACGCACCTCCATCGTCCAGCCCTCGTCTGTGATTTGCGTTTCACTAGCGAAAACAGCATCCCAGGAATAGGAATCGATAGTCATATGCTCATCAGCGATGAGCGCATCATCTTGCGTTCCAAGCGCATTCATTTCAAACAGGAAGGCATTGCGACCATCAAGAAACGTATCGATGCCGATGTAGGCATGGTCATCGCGATCGTTACGGCCGCCACGTTCCATGTTTTTGGCGCGGATCAGATGGGCCTCTTTGTCGGTGAAGTTGAATGCGAAGTAGAGGTTGTCGCGATCATAGGCCACTTTTGCCCAGCTGTATTCCGTAGGCTCTGCCCCTTCATTGGGCCAGCGCTGCACGAAGTCGTCCATCGCAGAAATCTGATCCCAGATCGCATCGTCGAGGTGCCCATCAACGCGGGGCGCATCCTCAGTGAAAGTGGCTTCGAATGAAGGGGGCTCAGGGGTTTGGGACTGTGCCGAAGCGATGTTTACCGCAAAGGCAATCAGTACGAGCGTCAAGAGACGATTCATGGGCGAGCAAGTGAGATGAGGTGTTACAGATATGACGCCATCAAGGCGCCTGGCATTCCCAACGTCTGACTTTGTCATTTGGAACGGCTTCCGGAAGAGCACTGTGTACCATACAAGTCGTGAAAGGGTTGCGAAAAGATGCCTTTGGGTTGACCTGCGTCGGGTTTCTGTCGTACCATTGGCGTCCGTTTCGATCGTCCCAGACGATGGCAGATAATATAGTGAGCCCAGGTGGCGGAATTGGTAGACGCGCTAGGTTCAGGACCTAGTGTCCATTAGGACGTGGAGGTTCGAGTCCTCTCCTGGGCACCTTGCAAAGCCGACTCTCCGGTAGGAGGGTCGGCTTTTTGCGTTTGAGCGGTGAGGGCAAACACGCAGTTTGCGTTCAGAGCGTCGAGCCATCGTAGCCCGTCAACTCAACATATCCCACTCCTGCGATCGGTTGACCATTGCTCGTTCCTTCGATGTCAACCGCGCCTTCGAAGTAGCGAACGGAGACGTTCAGCTCCTGATTCTGCATAACTGGCGTCACGTGCAATTCCAGATCTTCCCCAGGTAACGAAAGCGTCCAACCTGAAGGATAGATGGCTCCGCTCACAGGGCTTTCCCACGTGCCGTCAACCTGGAGCTTCACTTCATTCCGGGTGATATGACGGTATGAGCCATCGGCTTCTACCAGTGTTCCACCCGTGAATGGACTCTGCGAGCCATCCTCCCGACGTAGTTGATAAAACATGATCTCTCTACCGTCGTCGAGCTGCAAAGCAAACCAGTCCCATCCAACCTCATCTTTTCCCAGTGCAGAGGTGCTCCACTCGTGATCTTTCCAGCTGGATCCCTCCACATTGAAGCGGCCTGAGGGCAGCGTTATCGTTCCTTTCGTTTCAATGCTTGTAAATGAGAAGTAATAACTGGCATTGCCATTTCCGTCCCCTTTGGGATCCCAGCCACGCTCGCCTTGAAGCACGATGGGATTTGTTGCGTCCAGCATCAAGTCGATTCCCACGCCATCCGCTTCTACCTGTAATTGTAGTGGGAAAAGGGAAGAGGGATCTGCAGCCACCGTTTCCATGGACCAGTCCTCCAACCACACTCGAAATGGAGGGCTTGCGGCTCCTGCCAGTCCGGCGGCGCCTCGACTGAATCGTTCATGGGCATGAAATGTCCCCGTCTCCGGATCGGCCAACGAGAAGTGTCCCATATATAATTGGTTGGTCGACCATTCGGAATGTCGTGCCAACGAATCGGGTGGCCGCAACGCCGAGCGGAATACGGTAAACTCGTATCCGAATCGCCGCTTATCCCCCGACCACAGATTGCCCGTGAAGTACCACCATTCTGTCTTGAATGTCGGATGCGCACCAAAGTCGGTTGGAAAATCGAATGGTTGAGGACCAACGGCACGTGCATAGCCAAGAGTGTCTCCACCCATGGCCTCTGCCAGGTTCAGTGTGTCGTCGGATTCCTCGGCATCGGGTGGTGTCGTACATCCAGCAGCTGAGAGTAGGAGAAGAAGGAGAATCAATCGCCTCATTCGAATCGGAGCGCCTCCGTCGCATTCATGCGGGACATTGACCTTCCCGGAATCCAACCAGCCAGCAAGGCGGCGATGACGGCCAGCAAAACCGCTTGAAAGAGGACCATCAGGTCAACATCAAACTGCAGGGTCCAGCCAAACGAGCGCTGGTTGATCACAAAAATCAGAAGCCAGGCCAGGAGAAGTCCCAGTGGAACGGAGAGAAGCCCGGACAAGAGGCCCATGAGGCCTGTCTGTGTTGTCACCATGCGTTGCACCTGACCGGGCGTCATGCCATTGGCTCTCAACACGGAAAGTTCGCGTGCACGCTCCAGCTGCAGAGCCATCAAAGCGGTGAGCACACCAATGAAGGCAACCAGAATGGTGAGTAGTCGAAGGACAGCCGTTACCGTAAATGTCTGATCGAACACATCAAGCGAGGCCTGTCTGAGGGACCTGTTGGATCGAATCAGTAATCCTTGCCCATCTGCGGTGGCAGACTTCAGGTTATCAATGAGCTCATCTATGTCTACTCCATCGGCTGCATAAATGGCGAGGCCTGAAACGTAACGATCAGTGAAGTGGGTTTCGTAACGAGAGCGAGCCATCTGTACAACGCCTAGATCGGAAGCGTAGTCGTAGTAAATGGCTCCAACTTCGAATGTCCTGGGTCCAGAGGCCGTCATGACCTGAAGTGAATCACCGACATCCGTATTGTATCGAAACGCATACGGCTCTGAGACCATGATCACATCCCGGCTGACCATGGCTTCACGATGGTCATACGAAGAGCGTTTCTTATAGCGTCCTGGCTCCAGTTCCCGATTGCGAGGCTCAGTGACAACCAGGTCCGTCATGCGACCCTCGATCTGTACCCGGGCCGTCCGAACCGAGTACGTTTCGGCTACGCCATCCATGGCTCGAATCTGCCGCTCAACCTGTGTGTCAATCGTGGCATCATTGCGTCGAAATACCATTCCTGGTGGAGAAACGTAGATGTCTGCCTCCAGCGAATAGCGGAGCCACGTGTCTACGGTTGTCCGGAAAGAGTCGACCATGATCCCTACACCCGAGGTAGCAGCTACCGCGACCGTCAGGGCGGCAATAGCAACCGCCGAGCGACTTAGGGAATGGTGGATTCCGGAAGCCGCCATCCGGCCAACGATGCCAAAAAAACGTCCCATTAGCGGGCGTAAAGCACGGCTTCCGATATTTGCAAAAGAAGGAATCCACAATGCCGCTGCCAGTATGATGAACAGGATTCCCACATAGCTGAGCGCAATGCTGCTACCAGACATCCAGAGTATGAGAGCTCCCAGAAGCGCCAGAAAGAATCCGATGCCGCGAAGCAATCCCCCGTGCGTCTCGATCCTGGTTTCATCCTCCGAGCGCCTCAGGACCGTTGAGGGTATTGCTCGGGTAGCTTCGCGTGCCGGAGCAAAGGCGGCCAGCACCGTTGCACCCATCCCGACCAATAAACCCTTTCCGAGGCCCAGCCATGAAAGGTTCAATTCCTGAATGCGAACCGTGAAATAGAGGTCATTGATGGAGCGTGTCACCAGATCGACCAAAACGTGTCCAAGGAAAATGCCCGATACCATTCCGATCGTGGATCCGATCAGTCCAACTACTGCGGCCTCGGCCAGGATGAGGCCAGATATCTCTCGAGCCGTAACACCGATACCGCGCAGCCGCCCGATGAGACTGCGACGTTGAACGACAGAAAACGTCATGGTGTTATAGATCAGAAACATCCCTACAACCATCGCAAGAAGGCTCATGGCCGTCAGGTTGAGGGAGAATGCTTGGGTCATCTGATCGAGCGTACTCGAACGCGTGGAAGCGGGCTCGATACGAGCTCCGGACGGCAATACGCGATCCAATTTCTCTAATTGTGCAGCCCGGCCGTCTTCGTTCAGGATCAAATCGATGCGGCTGAGCTGGCCCGGGGCATTCAACAGCGACTGGGCTGTGGCAATGTCCACAATAAGCAGATTCGACAGGGAGGCCTCCGAAAACCCGGGTTCTGGATCCATAACGTCCAGAATTACAATCGTCGACGTTTTACCCTCTCGATAGAGCGCCAGGGAAGCACCCGATTGGATACCCAGACGGTCGGCCGTGGAACGGGAAATCAGCCCTGTCAGTGACGGGCCCATAAAGGCACCAAGATCCAGATTGCCCTGTGGTCCTCCTGTGTATGATCGGAATGGTTCTTCGGCCAGAGGATCTATTCCGAGGATTTGAAGCACAGGACCGGTTTCCGCGCCGGCCCGGGTATATCCTTCCAAGACCGGAGCAGCATTTCGGAAGCCCGTTTCCGTCCGCAGTTGACGGTAGGTGTCGTCCTGCAGAAGTCCGCCTCCCGGGACAATGGCGTGCGTTGCGCGTCCAGTGACGGTCTCGGTCGAGAGGCGAAAAGCCGTTCGGGCACTGGAATTGGCAAGATCGATTCCAACAACGACGGCGACACCCAGGGCAACTCCCAGAATGGACAGCGCCATCAGCCAAGGATGCCTCGCCAGGTAACGACGGCTGTTACGGCGAAGAAGCTTGCCCGGCCATCGCGGAGGTGTAATGAGCGATAACTGCATCTCAGTCTCCCGTCCTTTCCCGTTCTCCGTTCGAGCCGAGCCCATTCATTTCCGGTGTCACGTCTTCCATCCGACCGGCCTGTAACTCCAGCACGCGATCGGCCAGGCGGATTATTTCCCGATCATGGGTTGCGATCAGCATGGTACGCCGGTCGTCATGTACGAGGCGCTGAAGGATGTCCATGACTGTTTCGGCTGTTCTCAAGTCGAGATTGCCGGTAGGTTCATCGGCGAGAATCAGCGACGGATTGTGGGCAAGGGCCCGAGCAATCGCAACGCGTTGTTGCTCACCGCCGGACAAACGATCCGGAAAACTGCTGCCTCGATCTCCCAAACCCACTTCATGCAGCACATCCATGGCCACTTTTCGTTGCTCGATGTCGGCCGTTTCGCTCAATTCAAGCGGCAACAAGACGTTTTCTTCCACGGTGAGGGTCGGAATCAGGTTGAAGGACTGGAAAATGATACCGAGATGCTGCCTCCGGAAGAGGGTTCGCTCTGTGTCCGAAAGCTCCGTCAGTTCGGTCCCTTGGAATGCGATGGATCCAGAAGAAGGCACATCCATTCCGCTGATCATATTCAACAAGGTGCTTTTGCCCGAACCAGATCGGCCGAGCAGCACAACCAGTTCTCCGCGGTTGATCGTGAACGAGAGGTTGGTCAGGACGTCGCGCTCCGAGCTCCCTTCTGAATAACTTTTGCGCAAATTCGATACATGCAGCATGGATCAGCCCGCTGTAGGAGTAACAATCGATAATCGGCGGCACTTCAAGCCCGTCTCGTGGTTGGGTTGGGAGGTACGAGTACCCGTTACCGGGTTCGTGTTGTATCTCTATGAAATCGAACCGCTTACTCACAGAAAACATCACCGCATCTCGTAACATGCAGGCGGTAGAAAAGGGCACAGAAGACAGCATCATGGCGCAATCCTCCGCTTCAACACCTCCGCAGAATCGTCTCCTTGAAATCGGATGGGAGGTGTGCAATCAGCTCGGTGGTATATACACGGTTCTCAGGTCAAAAGCGCCTGAAATGGTTGCAGAGTGGGGCGACCGATATGCCCTCGTGGGACCCTATAATGCGTCCCAAGCTGCCATCGAATTCGAAGAAGAGTACCACGGAGACGAACTGGACCAGGCGGCGGTTATACTCCGTGAGTCCGGGATCGATGTAAAAGTGGGTCGCTGGCAAGTAAGTGGGAAGCCGCGAGCGGTATTGATCGATTTGGAAGGAGTACGGGATCAGGTGGCAGCCCAGAACGAGCGTATACTGGAAAAGCTGGACGTTGACATTCCAGCGGATGATGACTTGGTCATGGATGTGGTGGCTTTTTCCATTGCGGCGGAGCAATTCGTGCTTGCCATGGAAGGTATCCTGAAAGGAACGGTTCTGTCGCATTACCACGAATGGATGGCGGCTGTGTCATTGAGTCTGATGAAGGCAGACGGATGGGAAGGGAAAGCCGTATTTACGACCCATGCGACGCTAATTGGCCGCTACATGGCCATGAATGAGGAGAATTTCTACAGCCGTCTCGCAGAGTTCGACTCCGATGCTGAAGCCGCCAAGTATGGCATATTGGCCCAGCACCTGCTAGAAAAAGCTGCGGCTCAATCCTGTAATGTATTCACAACCGTATCCGGTATCACAGGGCAAGAGTGCCGGCATCTCCTTGGTCGTGCCCCTGACGAATATGTGCCCAACGGACTGAATGTGAAGCGATACCTGGCGCTGCATGAATTGCAGCAGCTGCACGCTGAGAACCGGTCCCAGCTACACGATTTTACGATGGGCTATTTCTTTCCCTCGTATTCTTTCGACCTCGAGCAGACGCTGTATTTCTTCACCTCCGGTCGCTTCGAGTTTGCAAACAAGGGTATGGACCTCACATTGGAGGCCTTGTCTGCGCTCAATGATCGTCTCATAGCGTCCAATTCCCGAAAGACTGTCATCTTTTTGCTGATTACCAAGGCACCGGTGCGCAGTCTGGCCGTGCACAGCCTGGAGTATGCTACCATGTTCCGGGAATTCAAGGTGATCGCGAGGGAGGTGACAGAGGAAATCCGGAAAAACCTGATCCGCAAACTAGCGGCAGGCGGAGCGCTTGACTTGAATGAAATGGTTCCTGAATACTGGAAACTGCGCATTCGCCGAGCCCAACATGCCTGGACGCGGGACTGGCTTCCGCCGATAGTCACGCATGACGTAATCGATAGCGACGGCGATCCAGTATTGAACAAGCTGCGTGACCTGGAGATGTTCAACAATGCCCATGACAAAGTTAAGATTGTCTACCATCCTGACTTTGTTCGCTCTACCAATCCACTGTTCAACATGGATTACGAGGAGCTCATTCGGGGATGTCATCTGGGTGTTTTCCCGAGTGCGTATGAGCCCTGGGGATATACGCCGCTGGAAACGCTTGCCATGGGCATTCCAGCCATCAGTTCAGACCTGGCTGGATTCGGGGCCTACGCGGCAGAATACCGTCGCTTGCATCAGCGAGCAGGCCTTTACGTCCTGAATCGAAATGGCCGCACGAAGGAAGAGGCTGTGGTCCAGCTCACGGAAATGATGTTCCAGTTCTGTCAACAGGAACGTCGCCAACGCATCGCTCAACGGAACCGGGCAGAAAACTTCGCCCAGCATTTCGACTGGGAGCAGCTCATTCACCACTACCGTGAAGCGCATGCCATGGCGCTCAGCCCGGAAGGCTGACTCAATTCAGTTGCGAACAAATCCGTCCACGACGGCCTGGTCGTAGCGCTCAAGCGTTCGCGCATGCCATGCATCATTGATCAGCCAAATGGGAGCTGCGTGCGTTGATTCCCACGCCTCCAGTGATCTGCGCAACGTGGCCACCAGATCTGGATGGGCTTCGGAGACGTCATTCGATTCCGAAAGGTCTTCAGCCAGATTGAACAACAGGTGCTCCTCAGAGGGCGTCCGAACCAGTTTCCAATCCCCCGCACGAACGGCAGCACCCCACTGCATTTTCCAGTAAAGCGTATCGTGCGGTGCGCTCGTACTCGAGCCGGTCATGAGCGGAAGCAGGTCCACGCCGTCCAATGCTGCTGAATCGTCAAAGGAGACTCCAGCAGCGGACAGAAAAGTGGGGAGGACGTCCAGCGTGATGACGGGATCATGGAGTACCTGTTCGCCTGGAATGTGGCCAGGCCAGGACATGACGAAAGGAACCCGGTTTCCTCCTTCCAGTGCAGTTCCTTTGGCTCCGCGAAGTGGTGCATTCAACGAACCATTGAATGGCATGGCACCCCCGTTGTCATTGGCAAAGAACACCAACGTGTTTTCGCGAAGGTTGCGCCGTTCGAGTGCCGAGACGATGTGGCCGACATTCTGATCCAGGGTTGTCATCATCGCAGCATAACGCGCACGCACATCTGTCTCGAATCGCTCTTGTTCTTCCGTCAGCAATGCATCGGGGGCGTGCATGGGCGCATGGGGCGTGGTGAACGAGACAAACAGGAAAAACGGCCGGTCCGCATGCCGATCGATGAAATCCACGGCCTGAGAACCGAATTCGTCTGTCAGATAGTCGAGGGAGTCGGGATGCACCGGAGACATGCCCCGCTCAATTGTGGCATTCAAGCCGGTGAAATAGGGACCGCTCCCTTTTCGCATGCCGAAGAACTCGTTGAACCCGCGTTGCGTGGGATGAAAATGGTCCTCCAGACCAAGGTGCCACTTCCCAATGAGCCCCGTGGCGTAACCGGCGTCGGAAAGCCAATCTGCCATGGTGCGTTCCGAGAGGGGAAGTCCCCGCATGGAATCCGGGACGAGGGGGTCGACCTTGCCGGGAAGATTGAGTTCATGGCCGAACCGCTGTTGATATCGCCCTGTCATCATACCTGCACGGGAGGGAGAGCAAACGGAAGCGGTGACATACCCATTTGAAAATCGAGCTCCTGATTGGGCCAGGAGGTCCAGGTTGGGGGTGCGGATCAGTTCACTTCCATGAAAGCCGAAGTCCGCATACCCAGCATCATCTGAAAACAGAATGATCAGATTGGGAGGCCGCTCGGGTGTCTGGCAACCCAGATCGAGCAGAAGAAGCAACGGTAAAAACGAGATCCAAAGACGGGAGAAACGGAACATGATGGCGCCGGAGGGTTCGAAACCATGATCCCAATTCTCGGAATTGGAATCAATGGTTGTCTTCCAATTGGCCCTCCGAATTCCAGATCTCCTTACTTACGAACCGACATGAGACACCTTTTGAAGTCAACGATCACGCTCTTTGTACTCCTTCTGTGCGTCGTAACGATCAGGGCCCAGGACGTGCAATTTGCACAACACGTTGATGTATCCAGCGACGGTTGGGTCTTTTATAATCTGACCGACAATCGTGTGGCATCGGAGCAAGAGGCTTCCTTTGGTGCTTGGGACGTAGCATTTCAAGGTACTTCCGTTAAGTTCAACGGCCCCTCTCAGCTACTGGACTCACCTTTCGACCAGGTCGAAGCAGCCCCCAAGGATGGGTATGCGCAAGACGAGGATGGTACCTCGCAGCTGCCGAGTGATGCAGAGTCCCGCTGGTTCCACTATGACTTCACGAGCCACATCATCACAGCTCTGCCTTCCCGTACTGCGGTGTTTCAATCCCGTGATGGAAGCTGGGGTAAGTTGAATATCACCGATTACTACAAAGTGGTCTTCGGCCAAGGCCCCGTTCCTCGCATGCTTTCTTTTCGGTGGACGTTTGCCGAAGGGGACGCCTTGGCCTTCTGACCATGACGTGAGAGTGAACGCGTGCGGAGAAAACCGTTATTATGCCCGGGTGGACATTGTTTCTGCTCATCAGCACATTCACCGGCTGTTCTTTCCATGAGGCCTCGATCCAAACGGTCGATGCAACCCCTTCAATGTCGAAAAGAATCTGACGAGCGAGTATGTCCGAAACAAGTTCGGACTGTAACGATCACCTCTTGCCTGCCCGTCAGTTGCCCATCATCATCCGGATTTCCGAGTCGTCACCGTTCAACTCCCAGTTGATGAGAGATACCGGTATAACGCCGGCACCATTCATGTCATCCATGAATTGATAGAGCGTAAAGTCTTCGGCGCGTTGACGCGCATATTCAGCGAGGAGCTTTTCGATCTCGATCTTTCCAATCACGTAGCTCTCCCCATAGGTGGGCTGACGCAGGTAAAAATGTTGCTCATTCTGGATGGTTGCGCCATCCCAAGGAAGAAAGCCGCGGGGCGTCCATTTGTCTGCAAAACGTGCTGCTTCCTCGAGTGTCATCATGTTAGCATGCTGATATAGACCGCCAAGAGCTCGCGCTGCGCGCTGGGCGAGCAGGATCCAGACCATCTCGCGACCGCGAGGACGATCGTCAAACAACCCTGCATGCATCATCATTTCTTCCATGCCCGTGGCTAAGCCCTCTGCGCGGCCGTCGAAGATGTTGTACCACAGCGGGGTATTACGGATCGGGGAATCCGTAGGCTCGTCTCGCATTCGGGCCAGATCGATCCAGTGATAGTGATGCGTTCGCATTGCGACCTCATCCCGGTATCCGATCTCGGAGAAAAAGCCCCGGAGGTCCTCTGGATTCTCAACAGGCTGGTACGAGCCAATCCGTTCCCGGAGTGCCTGCTCCATGTAGTCCTTCATGGGGAGGATTTCTTCCTCTTCAAGAAAGGCGAGGTACTCATCTACCGCAGCATTCAACTTGCGGTCGTAATCAGCCGCGTTATCAATACGCTCGAGCTGTGGCAGGTCCCGATTTCGGTTTTCCTCCAGGCGCAACGCAGCATGAGAACGCGCCAATTCGCGCTTGACCAACGTGACTTCTTCTTCCCACGTATATGGCTGATAATGCACATTTTTGAGTACCCAGGTCATGTTCTCCTTGCCCACGCCAGAAGGACCGTTCTTGTTTTCAGCCTCGCCTTCCAGCCACTCTGCGAAGGCATCACTTGCGGCTTTGGCTTCGAGCGCCGCTGCGGCCAAATCCGGGTGGAGGGATTCTTGTTCTGCGGCCCAATCTTCCAGACTTGTACTCTGCCGTTTGATGCTGCCAATGCCCTTGAGCCACAAGTCGCGCGCATTACCGGTCAGGTTCTCACGGGCTGCTTCATACAGAGCCGGCATCATGCGCAAGCCAGCCTCAATGTGGTCCGCATCTTCATCTGAGAGCGGATAGGCGTAGTAAGAAACCTCCAGCGACCCTTCGATCATAGGAGCTTCCCGATTCGGCACATCCGTGTCATTCGGATAGAAATACACGTAGTACGCCGGATCCCGCTCCCAAGGCTTCAGAACTTCATGGTCAAATTGAAGACCATTCAATTCTGCATTAACCACATGCCAGTCCACCTGATGGGGAACAGGCCATTCCGATATATCAAAAGCATCGAGAGACGCTCGCCAAGAAGGAAATGCGGCCCACTGTGCTGAGATCGCCTCAGAACTGAAATCAGGAGCCTCATCCTTGTGCGGTGGGACACGGTACTCACGCCATGCCTCGAAGAAGGAGACGAGGTCCTCATAGGACTCCGTCGGTAGGTTCAAAGCAGTTGGCGTAGAAGTACACGACGAGGCTAGAAGGAGGATGCCAAGTGCGGTGGAAAGCAGACGAATGCGAGTCATGGGATCAATCGGTGGGTTTTTTGTCTCCGTACAGAGTATACGTCTCCATCTTGTAGGCCATTTCGAACGCGCGCTTGATACGGGTTTCGGATCGCTTAGCCTGCGTTATATAACTGGCCAGTGAACGCTTTTTGCCTGGCGTCCAAGCGTCGAAACGCTCTTGAGCTTCCGGATGCTCGGCCAGCGCTTCCACGAGCTCATCTGGTACGTCGACCGAATCAGGGTCAGGATCTGGCTTGAGTGATGCAAATAGCACGTCACCAGGTCCATGCCCCAAATCCCGCAACGTCGATAGCCCCAGTATAACCCGGTATTCACCATCCCGATACTGATACACGTACCGATTGGCTGTCCGGGCATTGACCGTCAGTATGACACGTCGGGTTTTGTTACGCACCAGGGCGTCGGCTACATCCGGTGGGATCGGTACGTAGTGGAAGGACCACTTCGCATTGCTCTCGTCCTTGAGGACAGGAGCAGGGAACTCGAAATGAAGGGATTCGGACATGACCGGGCTGGAGGATTATACCCATCCTACCGCAACCGGAATGCGAAATCAATCCCCCAGCAGTTCATCGAGCCAATCAGCAAGGCGAACCCCAGCCTGCTGTAAGCGGGTCTCGATGAGCATGATATGCCGATCATAGTATGCTTGACCCACTATGCCATTACCAATGTCGTAAGCACTGGAGTACACAATTTCGAATGATTCCACGGACCAGCTGCCTGGGTCGTCCGAGGCCCAAGCTGCGCGATCTGAATCTGAAATATCGAAATACAGCTCCGAAGCATAGTCCAACCATGCTTTGCCGGTGTGGTCGATTAATCCCCAATCCCATGCCGAGTGCAGGTTGGTGTCGTTGCCGAACAGCGTGATCGGGGTATCATTGCCTCCCCGGTCATCGGCATAGCCCGCGTGCAATGGCTGGTGGATGTCACTCATCATGTGACTCAAGAACCGCAAGGCGTCCAGGCGTTCACGATTCAGATCGTTTGAAGCCGCCAGCACATCGCGGGATTCCAGAATGCTTTCGACGACACAAAAGGTGTTGGCGCAATCCCTTTCGATGTCAAATTCTGTTGCGCCCCGGGGCAAATTCACATAATGGGCGGTCGTCCACCGATCATACTGCGCATCTCGTCCGCGGACTTCGTCGGCCCATAGACAGCTTTCCAGAAACCGATCGTATCGACCATCAACAGCCAGAAGCTCCATCACTTTGTCCTGGGTCGTGTCTTCCATTTCCCACCAAGCGATGGCACAGACCATCTTGTGTGCGTCCCAACCCCAGCGCATGATATCCGGGGTTTCAGGAGTGAAGGCCTGGGCTGTGATCGAGGTGGTCAGAAGAGCAAGCAGCAGGAGGATGGAAGAACGCATGGGTTAAGAGGATCGTTTTTCATCAAAGAAGCAGGGAAAGCCACTGGGTTCACTCAGGACTACTCAGACGACCTATCTTTGTGCCATCTTCTGACGTATCGTTGCGCCGTGGCGACTGAACTGATCATACTCATCCCTGCTTTCGCTTTGATAGCGTTCGTCTATTCCTCGGTGGGATTGGGCGGTGGATCCTCATATACGGCGATTCTGACGATCGTCGGGCTCTCCTACATCATGATTCCGACGATCTCTTTGACGTTGAATATCATTGTCACGGCTGGAGCGACGGTCCAATTCCTGCGGCATGGCCACTTGAAGGCTCGGATTCTGATTCCGCTGCTCATGGCATCCATTCCAGCTGCTTGGATAGGAGGGAGGCTACATCTGCCTGAAATGACATTTCAGATTCTGCTTCTGATCACGTTGACAGCGGTAGCAATCCGAATTTACTTCTGGTCGGACCCCGTGTTTGATGTGCCTCAGACGGCCGGATTCCGGTGGTCCGTCTCGCTCGTCATCGGTGCCATACTTGGCTTCATAGCTGGGGCCGTTGGCATTGGGGGCGGTATCTATCTCGTACCTGTTCTCATTATGGTCCGTATTGGATCGAGTCGTGAAGCGGCAGCCACAGGTGCTGCCTTTATCCTGTTCAACTCCCTGACTGGGATAGCGGCCAGGGCCTCCTGGAGTGACGTACCCTGGGATCTGCTGATCCCTCTGGGAATTACGGTAGCCATCGCTGGACTGGCAGGATCCCATTTTGGATCGACAAAATGGTCATCCAGGAGAATTCAGCGCGTCCTTGGAATGGTAATCCTGGTAGCCATCGGCCTGTTATTGCATCGATTGCTTCTCGCGTGAGCAATCGGCAACCAGTGGCCTACGGGTTTGCCCGCACGGCGTAGTCAACGGCCCGCGCCGTGAGCGCCATATACGTGATCGAAGGGTTCTGGACCGCAGAACTCGTCATACAGGCCCCGTCAGTCACGAACAGGTTGGGTACGTCGTGGGCCTGATTGAACCCATTCAGCACGCTTGTTTGGGGATCTCGACCCATACGTGCCGTTCCCATTTCGTGGATGGCAAGCCCGGGAGGATTCGATTCGATGTTGTCCCGGATATAAATGTCCTTGAAGCCAGCAACATCCAGCATTTCACCGGCACACTCAAGACAATCCTTGCGCATGGCTTTCTCATTATCGCCCCAAGCTGCGTTGATGATCAGCTGGGGAATACCCCACTGATCTGTCTCGGTCTCGGAAAGCCGGCAGTGATTCTCGCGTTTGGGCAAGCACTCTCCATATCCCCACAACTCCATGGTCCAAGGACCCGGGTCGCGCAAACTGTGCTTGAAGTCCGCTCCGATACCAGCCATCGAGGCTGCCCGCCCGGGACCTGAGCGCCATGAAGAGCCTTGGTATGCAAACCCCCGGACGTAATCAGTCCGCTTTGAAGCACCTCCCAGATTGCGGAATCGAGGGATATAGATGTCATTCGGTCGATTCACATTGTAGAATCGATCGTTGTACTCATCCGTTCGCCCACCTGCGATCAAACCCATATGGTGGTCCATGAGGTAGCGTCCCAAGACGCCGCTGGAATTGGCGATACCGTTGGGGAATTCGCTGCTCTTCGAATTGAGCATGATCTGCGTGGTACCAAGCGTCGAAGCACACAGGAATACCAACCGAGCATGCACTTCGATCATTTCCTTCGTCTCGGCATCAATGAACCGGACACCGGAGGCCCGATTGGTCTCAGGATCATAAATCACGCTGTGGACGATGGCATTGGAGCGAAGCGTCATATTCCCCGTGGCCATGGCGTCGGGAAGGGAAACCGAGACGGCTGAAAAGTAGGACTTGGTGGAGCAACCACGCTCACACGTACCGCAGTAATGGCAAGCGGCGCGCCCGTTGAGCGCTTGTGTGAGAACGGCGCTTCTGCCAATCGTCATGCGACGATCGGGGAAATTGGATTCAATATGCCGCTTCAGGTGTTTTTCTACCGCGGTCATCTCCATGGGGGGCAGGAAATTTCCGTCGGGTAGCTGCGGGAGGCCTTCTGCTTGCCCACTTACGCCCACGTACCCTTCGATATAGTCATACCACGGGGCCAGGTCTTCGTAACGAATCGGCCAATCCACGCCGTGGCCGTCTTCGAGGTTGGCAAGAAAATCCTGGGGACCCCACCGATAGGACTGCCGAGCCCACATGAGGCTGCGGCCGCCTACTTGATTGGCTCGGATCCAATCAAAGGAGTTTTCCTGCTTGTAAGGCTGCTCGCTATCCTTGACAAACAGGTGCTTGGTCGCCTCGTCGAAGAGGTAGACCTTGGACTGGATCTCGTATTCGTCCCGCTGCTGATCCAGGGGCACCCGACCGTGTCGTGGGAGGTCCCAGGGCGGTACGTGTTCTGTGACAAAGCTGGTGCCGTGTTCGAAGGCAACGCCGCGGTCCAAAACCAGCGTTTTTAAACCGCGCTCACATAATTCCTTGGCAGCAATTCCTCCCGTCATTCCGGAGCCAACCACGATGGCATCGTAGGGCTCTTGGACGTGGATGGCTGCTGTTCGATTCGTAGAGTTCATGCTCATGCCCATGTACGTTCAATCTCAGACCGCGGCATGTCCATGCGGGCCTCGGTGAATGGCATCATCCGCAATTCCTGCGTCATACCGACCTCGGACGTGTAGTAACCAGCAATAGTCCACTGCTTGATACCTGCCCAGACACGATCTTCCTGGCCTGCTGACCATAACCGATCGACCTCAGTGAGCCGTTTCACAAGCGCCTCGTCAGACAGGGCGTCTATGTCGTGCCTCGAAGTGAATTCGTCCAGCATGGACCGAAAGGTCTCTGCTTCAGGCCGAGGGTGGTATTCGGCCAGCAACGTGTCAATGAAGCGATGAACGCCGGCGACACGAGCACCTGGCGTGTCCGTGTCCGGGATAACGGCGTTGGACATACGGGCGATTCGCTCCAGTTGGTCGGAAGAAAGAAATGAGGGGGTAAATCCTTCTTCAGCCGGAGTGCTGCAGCCGCTGACAAGGGCGGATAGGGTAGAGGCAGACAGCGCTCCTCCCAGCATGACCCCGATTCGGGAAATAGCAGTTCGTCGATCCATGGTGTGCAGATTGGTTGCCCGAATATCGGCAACACGCTACACGGTTGCTATTTTTTGCGTGAGGCAATCTTGAATCCCATGAAGGCCAGTAGACTCGCTACGGCAATGAGTGGAATCCAACCGATGAACTGCAGCAGGAACAAGAGGGCGCCTACGGCGGCGCCCCCTTGCACCCACCCGATTACTTGGCCTTTGGTTCTGGCGTTTTCGAGCTGGTCGTGCGTATAGATGGCGGTCTTGTATTCTGTTGCCATAGCCGGTAAAGAAAGTGACGTGGTTCCTTCCTTACGGCCGCACGTCGCCTGATGTTACCCGAGTCAGGATTACCAGACGGAAAGCAGAATGCCCATGGCCATGAGCGTAACCAAATTGTAAAGGGTATTCAACCCCCAAAGTCCGGTAGACACGTTTTCGAATGCAACGCGCTGGTATCCAATGGTCAAGACAAATCCCAGCCACAGCCAGAAGCCAGCCTGGACTCCGGCCATCCATCCTTTGCTGCCGTAGGCATCATTCCATGTGCCCAGCACGTGGGCCATGACATAGGCCATGATGAAGGCGAAAACCCAGGTGATTCCATAGGTCTTGGCTGGGTTGAAATCGGCTCTGAGTTCCTCTTCCGTCTTGCCGATCATACCCATCCATTTTTGACCGAAAAGGGGCCCATACCACAAGGAGCCGACGACCATCGGGATCAGACTAGCGACGAATACTGCCAGATAGTTGACTTCAGGATACATGATTTGAGGGGCTTGATGACGGACTTTGCGGGATCACCCGAGACTGCTTGCAGCTCTGGAATATCGGAAAGAACGGTTGATCACTCCGTAAAGGCAACGAAATGCCTCTGCGGGGCCCGTTACGCTTCCGCTGTGCCCATGGCATCCTCTGGAGGTCGACCGAAATGATCCAGAAGCTTCTGGTTGAAAGCCTCTTCGGTCATCCCGGAGAGTGCGCCTTTACAAATGCTTTGAACATGGGGAGGGAAGTCCGCTTTCATGATCCAGCGCAGGTACCCATCATCTCTTGCTGCCACCTCATGAACCGGGCGGCCATTGTACTTGCCGAATCCGAATACCACCTCTCCTGCAGACCATGTGAAGTGGTTGGAGGGACCAACCCAGTATTCTTTTTCAGGGTTGGTGATGCGTGCCAGCTCTTCCCAAGTGGTTTCCTCCAGGTTGAACGTGCGGCGAATACCGCGCAATACTTCCACGGCAGCCTGCACATCGGCTTCTGCCGAGTGGGCATTCTCGAGTTCACCCCCGACGAATCGGCGATAGGCATCGGTGAGGCTGCGGGGCTCGAGTGACTGCCAAATCCGGTAAGGGTCCACTACCAGACGAGACATCAGATCGATGGATCGACCCATGCGTTCGAACTCTTTTTCAACGCAGCGAATGTCGAATCGCACATTGTATCCGACAATGACATCAGCCCGGGCCAGAAAGGCTTCGACTTCATCCGCCTTCTCCGGAAATCGGGGCTTGTCCGCTACGTCCGCCATCGAAATGCCGTGCACTGCTTCGGCTCCTTTTGCGATCGGCACATCGGGTTTGAAAAGTTGGTAGTACGTTTCTTCCCGTCCGCCTTCATATAGACACATGGACAACTCCACGATTTGGTCCGTGTCCGGATTTCGACCTGTGGTTTCGACATCAAAGGCGATCATTATTTTGCTCATCGTAGCGAACGATTCCGTTTCTTGAATGGGACAGCGATCTTGGAGTATTTCAGGGTCTGATTGGATGCGAGCGCCGATTCAGTTGTCGTTTATCAGCGCAAAACAAAGGTAATGAGTGCTTGTGACACTCTAGTGTCACACCGGTCTGATACCTTACTGATGGATCCTCAACCAAGGTACGATTCTGAATACCGCTTCGACATATACCAATTATCTCCATCGTCAGATGGAAGCAGCACTTCGCGACGTGGAAGATCGATCCGATTTGAAGGTGATCGTTGCTCCAACCACGACGTCTGCCTCTTCCATCCGTACTGCCCTGGCTCGATCCGGTAGAGGTCTGGTCAATCTTGAAGCGTTGACCCCGGGAGGACTGGCCTTCCACATTTTGAAAGCCATGGACCCGATTGGAGCGCGTCGGTTCGTTGATGGCCTGACCTTGGAATGTGTCATTGCGGGGGCGCTGGCGCGACGGGATGAGAACCCACTGGCTTCACTTTTCTCCCGATCCGTGGCTGCCGTGACAAAAAGCATTGCCTCGGATCGTATGGCAGGTCGGCAAGCGCAGTGGGCCAAAGAGCATTCCAAGGGTGCAGCCCAGAGACTCTACGCCGAACTATTTGAAGAATACGAGGCTTATCTGCGCGTCCATGGGTTGTTCGATCAAGCGAGCGTGCTCGACGAAGCACTGCATCGGGTAGAACGATTTCGTTCGGAGCGTCATCTGGGGAAAGTGCTGGTGGTCCGAGAGACCCCCTTGTTTCCGAAACAAGCCATGCTCTTGGACGCGCTGGCTTCCGACGGGAAGGGCGTCTTGATCGGGTCTACAAGTGCATCGAGGTCGCAGGATTCGGCCGGGGCCTTCCTGAAGGAGTGGGATGCGAGTCAATCTGAGGTGCTCCAGGCCGAGCCGCGTATTCTGCAGGCGGCGACTCGTCGAGAGGAAGTGTTGACCGTTTTTCAGGAAATCCGTGACAGGGGCATAGCCATTTCCGATGTGGAACTGGCTGTGACCGACCTCTCCGTCTACCGGCCTCTGATTCGCTCTCTCGGGCACAGGCTTGGCCTCCCAGTTGCAGCTGCTGATTCGCACGCGGACGGAGCTTTTGTTCAATGGTTGGTCGCCATGTTGGAATGGATGCACAGCCCCAATGAGGCGGATGTGTTGGCGGGAATGCTTCGAACTCATCATCTGTCGGGGGTTGAGGACCCCACGGTATTGGCAACGACACTGGATCAGTTTCCGGTGACCATGTCCATGCTTGATCGTCCTGGATTACATGCTTCGTTGATGGAGGGTGCGAAGCGGAGTTGGACCGATACCGCGCGGGTCGATGAGCTCCTGCGGTTTCTGAAAGCCTTTCAGGCTCATCGATGGCCTGCCAGACTGAGTGCACACCAAGCTCTCCTACGGCTGAAGCAGAGTGCCATCGCGTTGTGGCCAATGCCTGAAGGAACGGCAGTTTGGCGTCATATTGAAGACCAGTTATCTGGTTTTGATGTAGCACCTGATGAGGCGCTTCCAGCGCGATGGCTTGCCAGCAGGATGGCTGGGGTATTGTCAGAGAATGGCAATTCAGCCCGGGATATTGGTACCGAAGTAATGGTCGTTCCTTTTCAGGAAGCTGGATTCGGTCCAAGAAATCACGTTTGGGTTCTCGGGTTGGACGACAAGGCAGCAGCGCGTGTGGAAGGCCAGGAGCGTTCCCATTTTGCAGAATTTGAGGCGGCTCGAGACGAATCCATGAACGGGGTGTTACGGCAGGGTACGGCAGAACTGAGACGACGTATCGGGTCGAACCTGACTTTGTGCGCCCCTTCCTTCGACGTGCAGGATGGGCGATTTCTCTTTCCTTCAGCTGCCTTGATTGAACATGGTGGCATAACGAAGCTGAAGCCGCAACGTCGGGATGCGAATCTGGACCTTGCAGATACCGCAGCAACCGGTCGGGTTCGAGCGGAATTTGAACATGTCAATGCTGGACAACAAGCTTTGGCTGCCAGACGAGCAAGCGAATGGACGGCTTGGGATGGTGTGCTGTCCACTATTCCTGATGGGGAGAAGCCGAATCTTCGGGCCTCAACGTCCCGGTTGGAGATGCTGGCTGCTTGTCCTTTCAAATTCTGGCTATCGGAAATACTGGAGGTGCCAGTGGCACCAGAACCTGCCAGAGAGTGGCTATCAGCCTCGGATCTGGGACTGATGGTCCACGACTTGTTCGAGCGTCACACGCGAAGTCGTGCGGCAGGGCATTCCGGGACGGGAGCAGAGGATGAAAAAGAGATGCTGTTGCAACTGCGCGCTGCGTTGGAGCGACAGGCTATCCGATCCGGAGCGGAACGTTCAGCCGCCGTGGGTCAGCGTTATGAGGAGTTGGCTCAGGCCGTGAAGCAGTATTTCCAGCGCGAGCGCGCTTTGGAAGGAGAGAGAAAGCCAGTCCATGCAGAGTATCCCATTCACGAACCGAACGATCCTGAGTCGCGCACCATCTCGATACAACTTCCTTCGGGAACGATCCAGTTGAGCGGGCGCATTGACCGAATAGATGAGTCGGTTGATGGCACCTGGATCATTATCGATTACAAGACCGGTTCCTGGAAGGATTTTGTCCCAGCGAAATTGAAATCCCTCGATGCCAAGCTGCAATGGGCCCTTTACTCCATGGCGGCGGAGCGACTCTCAGGAAGGGTGGTGGAGCAGGCCGAATATGTCTTTACTTCCCATCGTGGGTCTGGGTGGGTCAGTGCGGCTGCTCCGCCGCCCGAGGAGGTTATCCTGGACCTGCTGAACCTGTTGTTGGCTCGATTTCGCGCTGGAGTGTTCGTTCAGGCTGCAGACAAGAACGGTGTGTGCACCTGGTGTGATTTTAAAGCTGTTTGTGGAGATCTGGACGAACGGAAAAGCCAACTGAAGGCCAAATTCGAGTGCGGTTCAGATGAGGTTGCCACACTGTTCGAAACATGGGCACACAAGCCACGATGACGATTATCTCCACACATATAACAAGTGATGAGCAAGCCCGACGGGTCTTGCGTGGAGATCGCTTCCTGGCACATCCTGTATCCTCAGATCCGGATGTAGTCTTCGATCGGAATATGATTGTGCGCGCCGGAGCGGGATCAGGGAAGACTTCTATTCTGATCGACCGGTTGATTGTCCTTGTTCGGAATGGGGTGCCTGTTTCTGCACTGGTGGCCATAACGTTTACCAACAGAGCAGCAGCTGAACTGAAAGAGCGCTTTTTCAAGCGTCTCCTGGAGGTACAGTCCGAACTGAAAGAGCGCGAAGGAGCCGAATGGGCTACCGAAAAAGAGCGTATCGATACTGCCCTCAAGCAGAGTGACGAAGCATTCATTGGGACCATCCATTCGTTTTGTGCAAGGTTGCTCCGGCAGCGATCACTCCAAGCTGGCCTTCCTCCGGATTTTCGGCAGATCGAGGATTCGGACGAATTGACCATGCGTCAGGCATTTTGGCAGGCGCGTGTCGAGAGCGCTCACGCTTCCGACGATCCTGACTGGAATGTGCTGCTTCGGGGCGATGTCTCGTGGTCCGGGCTGTTCAATTTTTTCGGGATGTTGAGCAGTAATCAGTCGGTTCTATTCAAAGAAAGCGGTATTAGCAGGCCAGAAGTGACTTCGTCCTATCAGCTGGCCCTGAAGGTGATTGACGCGCTGGAACCTGTCATACCTCCTTCGGATAATCCGGATGTTTTCATGACAGCGGTTCAACGTGCCAAACTTCGGGTGGGACCGGATGAGCAGGATGATTATAAACGCATCCGCGTCTTGAAGGCCCTGATGGATGGGGTCAAAGGCTCGGACGAACCGGAGCTCAATATCACAGCAAGTCGATGGGATCCTGTTCGCACGTCGGATTTGAACAAACAGGCAGCGTCCATCAAGAAAGGAGAGGATGACCTGCTGGAAGGAGGGGCACTCAGAGAAGCGATTCTGGGGCCTATTCGGCAAACAGTGAAATCCTGGGATGCTTGGCTTCATGATGCAGCAACGCGGTTTGCGGGAGCAGCCGTAGAAGCCTATCGGAATCACAGGATCGGTGAGGGATTACTCACCTATGACGACTTGCTGCACGAAGCCACGCGATTGGTCTTGAACTCATCGTCCGCTCGGAACGCTTTCCAGGAGCAATACACGCATTTTCTGATCGATGAATTCCAGGATACGGATCCGGCGCAGGCGGCCCTGTTTTTCGGTTTGTGTTCGCGCTCCCCGAACGCTTCGGATTGGACTTCTTCTCGACTGGAGCCTGGACGGTTGTTCGTGGTGGGAGATGACAAACAGTCGATCTATCGATTCAGGAAGGCGGATTTCCAAGTATTCGCAGCCGTTGCTTCGGCCATTGTTCGGGATGGTGGTGAGGAGGTCAAGCTGAGGGCCAACTTCAGAACCGATGAAGCGCTTTGCGACTGGATAAATGGATCTGTGGGAGAGGTATTCAAAACTCGTGAGGCTCCCTACCAGGCGTCTTGGGAGCCTTTGGAGCCCGCCAAGGGTCGAATTGGTCCTCTCAAGCCTGTTGTTCACCTCGCGATCGGCAAGTCTGGCCAGAAAGCACAGAAGCCACGGGTAATGGCCGAGGCTGCGAGTATTGCTCAACGCATTCATGCTTCTATTTCTTCCGGAGAGTCATCTGCTGGAGATCACATGGTGCTCGTCCGGACGCATTCCCATGTCCCGGTTTTTCTTGACATGTTTTCGCGCATGGGGGTCCCCGTTTCCCTTCCCGGAGGAAAACAGCGTGGCGCGGAGACGGTCGTTCATCTTGTACATGATGTCCTTAAATCATTGCTTGACCCTGAAGACGGCGTAGCGGTCGTGGCTGTACTGCGAGGCCTTCTGTTTGGTATTTCAGACAGGGATCTTCAATCCTACAAGAGCAGCGGAGGAAGCTGGGCTGGTCGATTGGCAGATGCTGCTCATCTGGATGGCGCACCATCTGCCGTGAAGCGGGCCGCCAGGGAATTGGCTGAGTGGTCGAACCTGTTCAGAGATGAGCGTCCCTCTATTGCCTTCGAGCTCTTGCTGGCTCGAACCGGCCTGTTTGGTGCTCTGCGCGGCGAGCCCAATGGCGCCCTTAAGGCTGGGACGCTACGGCGTATTGGAGCGCTTTTGTCGGCCTGGGAGGAAAAAGGATTATCCTTTGCCGCCTGTGTACGAGAATTGGGTCGTTACCGCTCCGGTGAATTGAATCTGGAACCATTTTCCGTCGCAGAGCCCTTCGGCACGTGCGTGAGGATATTGACGGTTCACTCCTCCAAGGGGCTGCAGGCACCTTACGTCTACCTTGCGGATTGCTTGCCTCCTTCATCCCATCTCACCTCGCTGCACGTTCGACGGGAGGGGGGGAGATTACTCGGTGATGCGCTGGTCGTAAAGGGTAGTCCGCCGTTTGAGTCGTCTGAGCTTGAGCCGGCTGGCTGGAGCGCTGCGTTGGAACAGGAGTCACTCTTTGACCAGGCGGAGACCCATCGACTTTTGTATGTCGCGGCCACCCGAGCCGAGAAACAGCTCATTGTGTCTTCCCATGCAGAGGCCGGAAAGGGGAAAGGGAGTTGGGATGTGCTGGGAGACTACTTTGATAACCCGCTGGTTGAGCGCGTGGATATTGATCCTTCTACATTCGATTGGCCTGCGATTGATGCAGATTCTGATCAAAGGGAAGAGGTCACGCCAGGTGGATCGGGAACGGTAGATTCCTCACCGCTTGCAAGGCCCGCCGAGTGGACGCTGAGTCGCCCATCAGAGACATCTGACGAAGAACCGAATCATTCATTACCCGGCTCCGGGATTGGCCGCTCCGCCGGAATGCGATACGGGAGCGCTGTTCACGCGCTTTTTGAAGCTGTTGTCGCTCGCAGAAAGAGTGGCATAGATGAAGAGGATATCAGCGTTTTGGCGAGTCAAGTCATGCAATCGGAGCTGGAAGGGATCTCGGAGGAGGAGGATTCGAGAGGCAAAAAAACAGACCGATCGGAATCGGCCGCTCGCTCTTTGCAGGCTTTCATCCGATCCGATCTTTGGAGGGATTTACAGGCCGCTGATCGGGTTCTGACAGAGGTACCTTTCACCACACAGTCCATGGATGAAGAACTCGCCGTTGTGACCAGCGGCGTGGTGGATTTGGCGTTTCGTTCGGACGAGCAATGGACCATTGTGGATTACAAGACGGACCGTGCCGATGAATCAACGTTGATTGAACGGCACGCATTGCAAATCAGGGCGTATGTTCAGGCATGGAAAACCCTGTTTCCAGACGAACCGTGCAGCGGTTTGATCTGGTCGACGGCACTGGATCGACCTATCCCGATCAACCTTCAAGACGATTGATGGCTTTTTTATGACGAACCTTATCCTGATCGGAATCCTGGGCTTGGCCATCGGTGCCGCTTTTGCCTGGCTGTATCTGAAAGCCAGCTATTCTGGCGTGCAAGCCCGCGCCGAAGAATTGGAAGCATCGAGGAATCATGCGGAGCAAGAATTGGGCACACTGCGCGAAAGTCAGTCCACATTACGGGCAGAATTGTCAGCAGAACGTGCAGTACGTGAGCAGGAAATCAAAGGGTGGCAGGAGAAGCAGGATGCGCTGGTAAAGGCGCAGGAAGAGCTTATGAAGCAATTCGATGCATTGTCTCGCAAGGCTCTGGACATGAATAGCAAGAGTTTTCTTGAACTGGCCAAGACCCAGATGGAGAAAATGATCACGGACGTGGACCAGAAGGAAACGAAGCGAAAGCTCGAGATGGAAAAGCTGGTGCAGCCGCTTTCCAAGTCGCTGGAGGATGTGTCCAAACACGTTCGAGAGGTCGAAAAGGAACGTGAAAAGGCCTACGCGTCAATCACGGAGCAGGTGAAAGGACTCTCCGAAGCACAACTCGCCATTCGAAAGGAAGCCAGCAATCTGGTCAATGCGTTGCGTCGACCTTCCGTTCGCGGTCGCTGGGGTGAAATGCAGTTGCGCCGCGTGGTTGAAATGGCCGGTATGTTAGACCATTGTGACTTCGAAGAACAGCATACCGTTCATTCTGATAACGGTAGATTGCGGCCCGACATGATCGTACATCTGGCAGGCGGTCGGACCATTGTTGTCGATGCCAAGGCACCGCTGTCAGCCTACCTGGATGCAGTCGAGACAGAAGATGAGGTGGCACGCGAGCAGTTCATGAAAAAGCACGCTGAGCAGGTCAAGACGCATATCCGGCAGTTGTCGACAAAGGCCTATCAGGATCAATTCAGCAGTACACCGGATATGGTCGTCCTTTTCCTCCCGGGAGAATCATTCTATTACGCAGCTCAGGAGATGGATCCCTCCCTGATAGAACAGGGGGTTGAAAACAATGTGGTGATTGCTACACCAACAACACTTATCACTCTTCTGAAAGCTGTGGCCTACGGTTGGCGCCAGGAGCAACTTGCCGAGAATGCTCAGAAGATATCTCAGCTAGGCCAAGAGCTGTACGATCGTCTCCGGGTACTCGCAGAGCACATCAACAAAGTGGGACGCGGCTTGAACTCGGCCATGAACAGCTACAACAGCGCCGTCTCTTCCATGGAGCGACGGGTACTGGTCTCGGCCCGCAAATTCAAGGAGCTGGGATCTTCAACGTCCGCTGAACTCCCTGAAGTGTCAGAGCTGGAAAGCGTGACACGTCAGCTTGAACTGGGCACGGGAGAAGACGAATGACGGACGCTGATCCGGGGTCGACTCGTGGTTCAATAGCGGTCAGGCCGTGACAGGGATCATGGCAAGTCGAGACTCAGGAGTCTCCAGAAGCAGGTGAACCATCTCTTTCCACGCATCCATTTCGTCAGAAACCGTGGCCTTCAGTTCATCGATGCGTTGCTGAAGTAGTTCCAGTTCTTCGTCTCTTCGCTGGCGCATCTGCTGCAGGGTTTCCTGACCGGCGTCCCGCACCTGCTGGATGGTTTCGTCGCGCGCGGTTCGCATTTCCGCCATCTTTTCGTCGCGAACGGAACGCATCTGCTGGATGGTTTCATCACGTACGGCTCGCATTTCGCCAACCTTGGCGGCTTTGGCCGTGCGAACGTTGTCAAACGTCTCCTTCTTGAGACGCTGCAGTTTGTCCGAGGCGGTCTTCAGACCGTTCAGGTTCTCAGTCAGCGATGCCGCTGCATCCTCTACACGTTGGCTCCACGAATCCACGTCAATACGGTGTTTGAGCTCTTCGAGACGTTCCATCATGAGATGGCGGTCAGCTGCGACCAGACGACGTTTGATGGTAAGCTGGTTGACCTTTTTGAGGTCCCGAGCGAGGCCAATCTTGCTGAGGGTCCAGATTACAATCTTCGCCGGATCGAATTGCCACCAGCGCACGCCATTGCGATAATCGCCGGCAAATGTGTGATGATAATTGTGGTACCCTTCTCCGAACGTTAGAATGGAAAGGATGAAATTGTTAACGGCGGTATGCTCTGTGCTGTAAGGTTGTGATCCCCACATGTGGGCCAGGGAATTGATGAACCAGGTACAATGGTGTACCAAGAACATTCGCAGCAATACCCCAATGACAAACGCGCCGAACGGATCACCCGTAATGGCCCAGACAGCGGCCCAAGCCAACGTGTTGGCTACCACCATCAACGATCCGAAATGCTTGTGCTGAAATTGCAGCGTCGGACGTTTCCACAAGTCTTGGATAATGCGCGGATTAATTTCGGGACGCTTTCTCAGCATCCAAAGCACATGTGAGTGCCAGAATCCTTTGGGTGCGCTGTACGGATCCAGATCGGTATCGACGTGACGGTGGTGGATGCGATGATCGTGAGACCAGGAGAAAATGCTGCCCTGAGTGGCAACCGTACCCCAGAATGCGAGGAAAGCCTCAATCATCGGATGGGTCTTGTACGTCACATGGGCATACAGCCGATGGTAACCCATGGTGATGGCTAGCAAACACAGGGTCCACAGACCCGCCGTACTCCACACCAGACTGGCGGAAACGTCAGCCTGGATCAAGTAGATCGGTAGCAGGATGACGAGTAGCAGGTGGTACCCACCGAGAAAGAGTACGTTGGTCCAATCGAGGGACCGGGAGCGCGCTGGGGACGCAGGGGCCTGGGACATGAGATCGAGGGCATTCTGGCGAGCCGGACGGGCTGCGCAATTATCGCGACCAAGAGGGAAGGACACGGAAAGCCCAAAGATACGGAAGGTTGAATCGGGTCACCACTCCGCTGATCGCTTAGTATGCACCTGCGGAGTTTGAAACTGCCCGGAAGGTGCGGACGAGGATGACAATATCCAACCAGATGGACCAGTTTCGGACGTAATAAGAGTCGAACTGCTCCATACCGTCCGTACCTGCATCTGAGCGCCCGGAAACTTGCCACAGACCTGTCATTATCCGAGGACGCGGCGAGCCTTTGTAATGTCTGACTGGCGCACCTTGGGGTCGTCCTCAGGCAGCGGGTGATAACTGATTGTGCTGCCGCTACCAGTCAGGGCAACAATCTCTTCGGCGAACTGGCCAATTGTGATTTCATCTGGATTGCCGATGTTCACGGGGTCCGTTTCGTCGGAGTGTAGCAGACGCACGATGCCTTCGACGAGATCGTCGACGTAACAGAACGAACGTGTTTGAGAGCCATCTCCGAAGATGGAAATCGGCTCTCCGGACAATGCCTGTTTCATGAACGTTGGCAACACCCGGCCATCGTCCAGGCGCATTCTCGGCCCATAGGTATTGAAGATGCGGATAATGCGTGTCTGTACACCTAATTCGCGGTGGTACGACGCCATCAGGGCTTCCGCAAAACGCTTGGACTCATCGTAAACACTACGTGGCCCGATTGGATTGACATGCCCCCAGTAGGATTCATCCTGGGGATGAACCAGCGGATCACCGTATACCTCACTGGTCGACGCTTGCAGAATAACGGCGCCAGACTTGTGAGCTACGTCCAAAAGGTTCTTCATCCCGAAGGAGCCGACATCGAGTGTTTCAAATGGAAACTTCAGATAGTCAATCGGAGACGCAGGGCATGCGAAGTTCAAGATGTAGTCGTAACCGAAGCCGAGGTCTGCCGACGAGGAGATATCCTGATGTAGAAAAGTGAAATCAGGATTACCCAATAGGTGATCCACATTTTCCAAGCGACCTGTGAGCAGGTTGTCTACACAGGTAACGCGGTGGCCGTCTCGAAGGAAACGATCACACAGGTGGGAGCCGATGAATCCAGCCCCACCTGCAATCAGGGTATTCGGCTGTTTGGAGGGGGGGTGCCATTGAGGCCTTGTCGATAAAATAATGATTGATGTCGTTCTGGAAACGTCCAAAACACGCTCCGACGAGCTGCCGGAATGCATTAATGGACCTATCTCACATCGTTTATCGACCACATCCCGAATTCCATAAGGAAATCCGTCAACTAAAAACGGTAGGGATATGCATTACGAAGGTCGCGAAAAAACACCTACATCGGTGCAGTGCCCAATTTGGTAGAATGACCTCCGAAGCCGATCACTGCCACTGATTATGGCTGTTGAGTCGGCGCATCACCTCTCAGTGATGATTGGTTCTGGGTGAAGCTGCCCGATCTCCGAAGGAGGCCGGGCATGCTTTTTTTGCCAGGTTCAGGTCAGCGCGTCACGACGACTGGTATGGTGCGATCGAACGCCGTGCCACCGAAGCTTTCGACACGTAGACGTAAATAATAGACGCCTGCTGCGAGGTTGCTCACGTCGTAGGTGCGCGAGAGCCATTGATCAGCCTCTTGGAATCCCGTTTCGAAGCGGGATAGTTCGCGACCTCGGCTGTCATGCATGCTCAAGGTTGCGAGGCCTTCGGCAGACATGTAATAGCGCACTTCGAACGACTCATTGGCAGGATTCGGAAAAGCGCTTGTCATCAGAAAACGAGCCGGTTGCGCGATGTCCAGCTCGACGCGTGCCATTTCTTGCCGACGACCGTCGGCACTTGACGCGATCAGGATGTACGTGACATTGGGCTCTCCTGCCAAGGAAGCGTCCGTGTATGATGACACCGAGCTTGGATCAAGCATGAGGGTATAGGAACCGGATTGCGTGATCCGCTCAATCTCTACCGTGTCAAAGCCAAAGTTTTCCGTGATGGTCCACTGAAGACTTACCGCCCCTTCGCTATCAACCGAACCCGACATCACGGCTTCACCCAACGGTTCGTTTCCTGTGACAAGAACCTGGCTGACGCGTGTTATCAGCTCCGGAATACGGGCATAGTTGTTGTCTCCTGGACATGCAGTCTGGCTGAAGTCGCGGTGGCCTCGGATGAATCGTGGCTGTACGCCGTATCGCTCGCTCAGGAATGCGAACAGGTTGATGTAGGTTGCAAAGGCTTCTGGCGTAATCTCTTGCTCGCAATTCGAACCCGCTGGAGGGTGGTAACACCCCATGATCACAACGCCGATGTTGCCTGTGTTCGCTCCACCTACATGAGCGCCTTGTGCAAGAACGGGGACTTGGTTGAGCGACGTGCTATTGTCCATGAAGGGACGACCCTGATACAAACGTCCCGCTCGATCAATTCCAAATTGGTACCCTATGTCGCTCCAGCCGCGCACATTCTGATGTAGATCCTGCATCGCGCGCATTTGTGCTTTTCCTTCTTCCTCGGTCTCAGCTGAGTAACCGGCCGCATGGTGCCACGTCATAAAATCGTAAGAGGGCCGAGCCAAATTGACCGGAGATCCCCGGAAGCTCTGGGCGCCCCACGCCGCACGCGTAATAAGTGGGGGAGGAATGATCGTTCCGGTCTTGGCACCCACCAGCGGTTCAACGTCAGACGGAATCTGCTCATCTGCGTGGGCTGTGGTATCGAAGAACCCTACATCCCGAATGAGAAGCGCGCCATGGGTTGAGCCATATGCCCGAACCTCAAAGCGTGTAGCTGAAAAGGCGCCCTCTTGTCGAAACCCCGCTACAGCTGTGCCACCTGTCGCAGACGGGACCAAAACCATGGTCTTCCATTCTGAGAATGGATTCTGCGGATCGAATCGAACAAGAACCTTGTCTATTTCATCATCGTAGCCGATTTCAACAGCAATGCCGTTCACTGGCGCGAATGGAACCGTTCCAGCTTTTCCAACGGAAAGCTGCTTGCCCAACTGTTGCGACGGAAGATCTTCGGTCGCAACATGTACATCCACCAGGTCGCCCAGAGCTTGAGCGGACGATGGAAGCGAAGAGAGAAGGGCGACAACACCCAGCGCAAAGAACGCCGCAAGAAAGGACCTATTCAGCATTACGAATCGGTTGGGTGATCAGAATGTCAGATTGAATGTGTACCAGTGCGTCTGTTCCAGTCGCCCGAAGTCTGCATAGGCGTAGTCGAAGCTGGCGCGGGTGGAACGATCGATGCGCATGTTCAATCCGACACCCCAAGTCAGTCCCTGTTCTCCGTCGGTCTCGAACCGGTTGCGATATCCCAATCGCAACGCCAGAAGGTCACGGAAAGAATATTCCATCCCCGAGTTGACGTACTGAGCGTTGTCATTCGGTGTAGCGGCGTCCGTTGTGACAAGCACGCGATGATCAGCCGTGTTGATTGCATCCCAGGCCAGTCCAACCCGGAACAGGAGCGGAAGCGGGAAGCGATCGAGCAAATATTCCGTATTTACCACTTCGACGTTCCCTTGCTGATTCTGGGCCGGATCGACACTGAAGATTATATCACGGCCGCTCATTTGCATCTTGGGGCCGAAGTTCGACATACTCGCTCCGAGACGAAGATCTTCATAGGGCGTAGTAAAGAGCACGCCGATGTCAAAGGCTGTAGCCGTAGCGCTGCTGTGCCAGATCTTTTCTCGAATGTACTTGACCGTTGTGCCGATGGAGAACCGGTCTGTCAGGGCTCGGGCGTAGGAAATCTGAAGTGCGAGATCTTGTTTGCTGAATCGTTCTCCTGTTCCTTCGGGCTCCGTCACGGTGCGCACTTCCATCTCGCCTGAGTCCAGAAACAGCAGGCTGGCAGCAAGCGTCCCCATGGAGCCCAGATTGAATCCAACAGCCGCATGGCTGTATGTGATGTCTGCCAGATAGCGCGTTGTAGAAAGCTGCAATGCGCCTCCCTGAATCTTGCTCAAGCCCGCAGGATTCCAGTAGAGTGCCGAGAGATCGTTGGCCTCTGCCGAGAAGCTGCCTCCCATGGCCACGGCCCTCGCACCGACGCCGATTTTCAGGAACTGTGCCGCAGTTGTGCCCACCTTGGTAATGGTTTCAGATTCACCTCCTCCGCTCAGCTGGGCTTGCGAGGGCAGCGCCACGAAGGTAGCAAGGACAAGGGCGAACAACGGTCTCATGAACTGCGCAGTATTGAATTGGATAGCCGTCATTTGATCACCGCAAATTTTCCGATGAACGAGCCTTCGGCCGAGTCCACGTGATAAATGTAGAGCCCGTAAGCGATGTTCATATTGTCTTTGGTCCGCAGATCCCAGAACGCCTTTCCGTCGTCGAGCGTGCTGTAGTGATTTATCGTGTCGACCAGTTCACCGGCCAGGGAATAAATGCGGATGGTCGCTTCAGCCGGTACATTGGCAAAGTAGAGGCGGCGATCACCCCTTTGGGAACGTGATACCGGGTTGCGCGGCTCCAGCTGGTTGGTGGCTACATAAGGATTGGGCACCACGTAGATGTCGTTCAATTCTTGTGCGACCAGGTCCGCATCCGTTCTTGCGGCGATGGTCTCGAATTCAAACGCATCGTCTGCACCAAAAGGCTTTCGCGTCGCCATGTAAAAGACGTCTCCCGATCCCGGCGTAGCACCCAGATCGTCAAAGGTCACCTGCCAGGATGCGAGCAAACGGTCATCTACGATGTCCAGAAATATGATGGTCTCGTTCACATCCCATTCGCCGTCTCGGTCAAGGTCAGTCACGAATACATCGATGGGCTGATTCCCGTTGGTGACGTTTACGACTCGGAAGGGAAGGGGAAGATTGTTCGAGAAGCCTTGTGAGACGATGCTATTGTCGAAAGTGATTTCATAGTCGAACGGCTGGCGTGTACGCCCGGGACCGGCCCGGGCGGTCTCCACGGCAAATGTGATGCCTTGCCCGCCGCTTGACCAGCCGGTATCGCTTTCCTCCACCTCAAGGACGTCGTCTGTCACGAACAGGTGCATGCCATCAAAGACAGGATTGGCTTCCTCGCCTTGAAGGAGACGACTTCCCGCGATGGGCTGGTATTTGAACATGGCGGTGAGTGAATCGCCGTCCGCCACATTGGTACCAATGACTTGAACAGCCCCGGTCTCGGGCACCAGTTCGTAATCGGTCCCCTCTACCAGGACAGATCCGTCTTCACGTGCGAGGACAAAGGACCCTTCGCTGATATTGCGGAACCCAAGCGCGCTCGTCTTGCCAACCAACGCACGGATCTTTGTTGTTATGGTGCTCTGGTCCTCAACCGAGTACCCAATTCCCGAGGGGGAGTCCTCGAACGTCAATCGGTAGCGGCCGCCACTTTTTACCGACATCTCGTCGATGATGCGAACCGAGATCTGCCCGGTACCAAATCCGCTCTGACGTTCTAATCCACCTGCTGCTTCGATCGATGGCGCCATGTACCCTGCAACACGCGGTCGGGGTATGACACTCGCCGTATTCGTATCGAAAATGTACGAGTCCGTAACCGGATTGAAGGTCACGGTCTTGGCCGTTTCCGAAGGCGGAATGCCGTTTACAAAATCCCCATCACTACCTGGCGCATACCCACGATCATAGGCAGTCACAGCGTAGTAATAGGTCTGGCCGTTGATGACATCCGTGTCCTCATACGTGTGGAACAGCCCGGTGTCATCGCCCAAGTCGAACGAGACGCCGCGGTTCTGGAACGGGATGGGGCTGGGACCTGAAAGGCCGTTATCCAGGTCGAACTTCGCTTCAACACCCAGTTCATTCCGCAGGGGCTGGAAGAGGAATTTGGACCCGTTTATATCAGTAATCACCTGCTGGTCACTGAATTCGTGGTCTGTGGACCGGTAGATGGCATAGCCCTCGAAATCCCGATCCCGGGATAATGGGTCGACCGAAGCTTCGGCCACATCATCCCAATACAGGGTGACCTTGCCGTCGTCCGCCACCGCGCTCAGAGTGGGCTTCTCTGGAGGACGCGCGAATCGGTAGCCGACATCGAAGATTTGCTGTACTGTTTCAGCATTGAGGCGCAGGTCGGACAGGTTTTCACCGACCAGTAGCGCGATTGAGAATCGCTTCGTTTCACCGGCGCGCAGTGGGAATTGCCCGGAGCCGTACAGGAACACATAGTCGCCAGGCTCTGCAGGAATCTCGTCAAAGCGTCCAGGCGTCACCCATTGGTATACCCGTTCATCATCACTGATCGTGGAACCTGCGAAGCGGGGGGAGGCAAACGAGGTCAGTCCGATCATATCGGACTCATCAATATCTGTGAATTCGAAATTTGGCTCGCCCGGTTTCGTGATGTCGAATTGGTCGCCGGCAGTGGGGAAGCCGTCATTTTCACCCTGGTCTCCCGTGCCAGGAATACCATCAATGCCAACATCATCGCGTTCCGGATCCCAGTCGTTATCGTTATCGATGCCGTCGGTCCAGGACTCATCAATCATCCCGTCTTCGTCGTTGTCGATGCCATCGCCTGCGTAAAAGTTGCCGTTGATGATTTCGTTGCCCAGACCGGGGCTTTCGAGGAACTTGTAACCGAAGTAGCCAGGGATACGGCCGGGCACGTCACCAACGAGGTTGTTGTCCCATGCAAAGACCATGTTGCGTTCGGTGTCGAATGCTGCCTTGTCATCCGCCCAGTCCCCGGGACCGCCCACGTGCGGGTCACCCCACATGCCAAAGGTGACCTTGTCCAGATCCACTTCGCTTTTGTTGGAAATCTTGTAGACCAGGAAGATGGCGTCTTCTGCGAGCGGATTGGCCCACTGATACAAGCGCACTTCCACTTCAAGACCCAGCCCACGCTTGGTGGAATCCGATGGAAACGGGTAGTACTGGAATTCCCGGTTTGCGTAGTCATTCATGAAGTACAACGCCTCTTTGTCGGCGTTGGAAGCTCCTTGCTGAAGAGCACCCGGCCAGACATACTCTTTCAAGTTGTCGTTGTACCAGCTGTCCGGCCACGAATCAGGTCGACCATCCAGGTTGTTGTCGGCAGCGTCAGATACAGGAATTTGGTCAGATTCAGGGCTAACGACCTCGAGCCCGGCAAATGAACCGACAGGCTGTGCACAAGGGATGGGGTGCCAGCCCCAGCGCTCCGAGCCATCCGGGGAGACTTCGCCTCCGTTTGAAGCGATGCCGTCGGAAATGATATGCATGACGTAAACGGGATTGCCGTTTTCATCGACTATCGGGGCCCCGTTTTCGTCAACCTGTACGACGCTTTTCGGATCACGGCGACCTTCGTCTACGATCTCGGCGGCAACAAATGGTCCGAATTCATATCCGTATCCGAGACCATTCCAAACGATGTCCGTGATGGTGTTTCCCGGAGCAGAAATGGAGCCGAAGTTGAGGATTTGGGTCGTGATGCGGTTTCCGTTCAGAATGACATCTCGTCGATCCGTATTGTCTTCAAAGCAATCAGAAATTGCTGCAGGGCCGCCTTTTGCCGACTGCCTGTTGATCCACTGTCTCAAATCCCGATAGTCCTGCCCACGCTCACGGTCCTGAGCAAGGAGGGAAGAGGGAGCTGCCAGGAGAAGTCCCAGGAATAGCAGGAAAGCTGCGCGATAGTTCATTCGACTCGATGCGAGTTGACGTGTATAGTTCATGATCAATCAGAAGTTGACCGTGGCGCCAAGACGGACTTCGCGCGGGGAGCTGTAATAGTGCGGCCGGGTGTTGTATTCATCCAGATCCGCGATGCCGGGAAGGCCGTAAGCAGGCTCCCATGAGGCATGGACCCCACGCTCACCATTAAGCGAGTATGTCGCACGACCCGTGTCAGAGAACACGGAGCGCTCGTTCAATACATCCAGGACGTTGAAGACCTTTGCAAACAGACGCACCGACGCGTTGCCTTTGACTTGCACATCGTAATAGAGATGTGCATCCAATTTGATCAGGTTGGGCTTTCGCTCCTGATTCGGTAGCTGGTCAATCTTCTGGTCAAAAAGCTGGGGCGTGTACGGATACCCTGTTGAGTATGACGAGATCAACGAAGCGCCCCATCGTCCCGGATCGGTGAGCGTCACGGTACTGGAAATGATATGTCGCTGATCGAATGACAGCGGAATCAGCTCCAGTTCGTTCTCGCGACCCGATAGCGAGTTGAAGAAGAAGGCATTCGTCTGGTTGTTATTGCCCTCTGCGATCTGAAACGTGTAGTCCACGGTCGCAGACAGCATGCCTTCACGAGAGCGGCGCTTGGTGAGAGCAAACGTCACCCCTTTCACGTTGGCGTAGTCGCGATTGAGATAGATGTTATAGACATCTTCTCCTGCAATCGTGCTGAAACGGATGGTCTGCAGCGCGAGATAGTCACGAATATCCTTGTAAAACCCAGTGATATTGAAGGCAAGGTCATTGGTAATTCCCTGCTGGAGGCCAAACTCGTATTGGACCGTGCGCTCAGGACGCATGTTGGTATTTCCGAACGTGGGCTGGCTGTTGACCCCAAACTCAAATTCTGGATTCAGATACAGATTACGCAGGCGTGGCATCTGGGCGAAGTGCCCGTAGGAAAAGTGGATGATACCCGTCTCGGTAATCGGGAAAGAAACTCCCAGACGAGGCATTATCAATTGCGTGGCTTGCGCGTCGCGGGCGATCTCTTCGAACTCACCTTCTTTGACCGGCGGTTCGAGGATGTTCGGGAAGTACAGACCGTTGGGTTGGAAGTACTCGTATCGAAGCCCAGCGTTGATGATGAAGTCGTCGAATTCCAGCTTGTCCTGGACGTAGGCGCTGAATTCGAATACCCGCTGATCTTCATAGGCGTCATGGGCAGGCGTCGTGACCTCCGGAACCGTTGGCGAGCGGTAGGTGTCCCCATCATAAAGGATCACGAAGTTGCGACGATCCAGCGAGTGACGGTTGATTTCAAAACCGACTTTGGTTTCGTGGATCAGGCCAAACTGCTGGGTCAGGTCACCCTTGATGCGCAAGGATGCAGAAGCTTCTCGCGTATTGCTCTTCTGGTCCCCGCCGAACAGAAATTGGTTGCCCGGAAACCCAATAATGTTGCCGGAGGACACATAAAGCGGATTTGACGGGTCCTCATACAAAAACGTCCGCGATTCATTCGTTGCGTGGGATATTCGGATGGTATAG